>JAEEGL010357161.1_pt1 | contig 24978 bp, 15 predicted proteins | sample 9134231 | NCBI WGS metagenome assembly JAEEGL01 (sample SAMN16246548, study PRJNA631951) | gut metagenome | biome: gut microbiome; feature: rumen; material: fiber-attached | host: Bos | place: Iran: Karaj | collected 2018-10 | reverse complement strand
CAGCGGTGGCAGATTGGCGACAAGAACGCCACGCTGGGCCGCTTCATCGACGAGAACGAAAAGATGCGTCGGAAGATAGAGCGCATGGGTATTTTGTAACTTTTTAATATGTTTATAATAAATAATGTGTATGATAGCGACAAAAAAAAGAAAATACAGCTCACAATGAACGTAATTCGCAGAAGAATGCGTACCTTAGCACGCGAAATACGTGGCATTCTCTAAAGAATAATATGAAACAGATAAATATTATCCCAATTCTATAACAATTAAAACCAGAAAAATCATGAGAAAGTATTTCAATCTGATGGCTATGGCCATCGCTGCTGTGACCTTCACAGCCTGTTCGGACGACGAGACATCATCGTCAAACTTTGTAATAAACAACGGTGATACGGAAGTAACCATCAACCGTCTGGGCGGCTCAGTGGAGATTCCCATCACGGCCAACGGCGAGTGGACAGCCACCATCTCTGGCAACGAGATGGACGAACTGCCCTGGAGCGACGTGTCGCAGGAGAAAGGCAACGGCAAAGGCGTGCTGACCGTGAACGTCGATTATTTCAATCCCGCACTTCAGATGCATGAGCGCAAGGCCCAGATTACCGTGAAGAACGGCGACAAGACGCAGACCATCACCCTGCGCCAGTACATCGGACTCAACGATGGTGAGACGGCAGACAACGAAAGCACCGCCTACTACCCCGACCTGTGGCACGGCAAGGGTGTCGGCAAGGGTCTCAACCCGCTGACGGGCGACATGTCGAACAACTCCGTCCTAAACATCAAGAACGTCATCAATCTGGCCAAGACTGACGATTACTCCACGCTGTTCAGCCAGACGCCACTGCCTCACTCGGAGAATGATGTAGTTTTGCAGGACACACTGACTGACAACTTGGACTCTTTAGGCGTACACTGTAAAATTAGCGTGAAGTATGCCAAGTTCCGTTTAGGCTTAGATATAAAATACAAAAACACCGGCAAGCAGGTGGAGCGTCAGGCCATATATACTGGCTCACAGGACGTGAATTACCTCCATGCATCCACCTCGTCGGCCGACATCGCAACCTTTTTAGAGGATGACTGGGATGAAACGAACAAAACATGGGTGAGCAATCCGGAGATGTCGAAGAAAGTCCTTTCCCCAGGGTTCTACAAAGCATGGGCCGACGTGATGAAGAACAAGGGCAATGCTGATGAATTCAAAAAGGCCGTCAACAATATGATATCCAGGTTCGGACCTGTGTTTGTCGATGGTGCTACCCTCGGCGGCAGTATCTTCACAGCCATTGAGTACGACTCGGTGATGGTTAGAGACAGTCTCGGTGTCTATGGCAAGATTACTGCCGCAGTGACTCTTCCAGCTATCCAGATCGCTGGTGAAGTGAGTGCAGGCTATGGTAAGATAGGTACTGACATCTGGCAGGACTCCCACTTCTACTGCTCCATCTCGGGCGGCGACCAGAAGACGTATGACAGGATGCTGGATCAGATGGACTCTAATACTCCCGACCGCACGGCACTGAGGGATGCCGCCAAGGAGTGGATGAAATCCATTAGAAGTTCTAACGACACGAACGACAACACCGCTGTCATCAGCGTAGAATATACGGGTATCTGGAACCTCTTCCCCTGGGATGTCGCAGACGAGGTGAAGGCCATCGTCTTGGAATATTATAAAGACAAGAAGACCTGTATCTCCATCGACGACATGGGTGTTCAGAAGAAGAACCTGCGCTGAAGACAACATCCTGACCTATGAGCCACGACAGAATATATATAACTCTCGCAGTGACAGTGCTGGCAGCCCTTGGGCTGTCGGCCTGCCACGACGAGTATGAACTACTGGACGTTGCGCCACCGACGGGCATGGAGGTCTCGCCCTTCACCCGCGCAGCCCTGGAGGATGCCATGACCATCAAGGACTTCCGCCGCTGTTACGGCGTGGGGTTCAGTTACGATGGCATCTGGGGCCAGCCCTGCAACCTGCGCGACGCCCACTGCCGCGTGCTCGACTTGGAGCGGGTGCAAGCGTGCGGCGATGAAATTAGTTTTTCATTGTTCGACACTTCTTCCACCAACGAGAGCACCATCAAATGCACGTCGTCCCTCAGCCTCAGCGAGTACACGCAGTCCACCTCCTTCAACGCAGATGTCGAGGCTAAGTTGATGGTGTTCAACGGCAGTTATGCAGCTGACATCAGTGTAGTGGAAAGCGGCCACGCCAACGACTTCTTCTGCGATGTCAGCTATGTGGCCCCGTCCATGAAGATGGAACTGCAGGACGCTTCCATCTCCGTGCTCTTGGAAGAGGGACACACGGAAATGCTGACACCCAATTTCCGCGATGCCATTGACTGGATCTACAAGTTCCGCGATTCCACCACCATCACTGCCATCGTCGATTCCTTCCTTGTGTGCTACGGCTCGCACGTTGTCGTCAGTGCATCCGTTGGTGGATCCATCGACATTCACATGACCATGAAGCGCGACTCGCTCACAGATATCTACACCGACAAACAGTTGGGCGAGGCCACCGTGGTGGAAATCTTCAAAAAGATGTCGCAGAGCGAGGAATACAAGAAGGAGCTCAACCTGCTCAATTCTGCCGACTGCAGCATCACTGTCAAGGGCGGCGACCTGAGCACCATCCCCAACGACCTGATGCACTTCCGCTTCGGCGAGCGGCCCGACCTGTCGGCATTTGCCAGCAAGTGGCTGGCCAGCCTCAACTACGACCCCAACGACTACGCCCACAACAACCTTGAGATGACCGATATGGAGTTGGTGCCCATCTGGGATTTCATCCCCAACAAGGACGTTGCCCGCTTGGTGAGGCTTCGCGTGGAGGGCACCGCCCAGGAACTTATCACTAAGGCCGGCTACCAGAACTTCACCAATACCAGTTTCCAGCTGCCCCAGAGCGTCACCTGCACGATGGGCGGACAGAGCACCACGTTCAGCCAGCCCGCCGTGGCCAATGTCATCGCCTCGGGCCGCTATGTGGCCACCATCTGCCGCGAGCAGATCGACCTGCCGGAGTTGGGCCTGAGAGAGTTGCAAGTCGTCTATCCCATCTACAACCAGCAGGTGAACCTGGGCTGCGGTTATGCCACCTACGACGACAAGGCCTACAAAGTCCGCTGGATAGGCGGGACGTGCGAAGTAAAGCAGGACACACAGAGTGCGCCCTCGGCCGACGGTACTATCTTCATGACCTACGGCGTGCCTGGCAGCGTACAGTTTGCCAACATCAAGTATCAGCCCTGCCACACTGTTATCGGCTACGAGTGGCCGCTGGCCATCAAAAAGGACGGCACGGTGGATGTGAGCAAACCCTACTATCTGACCTACAAGAGCGGCGCAGACTTCATGCTGCGCACGGCGGGCGGTGAGGAGCAGTTGGGCCAACTCGACGGTCTGCCCAATTGGACGCTGAGGAACGGGCGCATGGTGCGCGACCAGAATTACTATTATTACTGGAATCCTAATGAAGTGAATTACCAATGAAAGCAACCAGAGACATATTCAAATCGCTGACAGCCGTGGCTGGCCTCGTAATCGTGGCCGCGCTCTGCTTCTCGTGCAGTGACGACGCCCCAGACGTGCCGTCTGAGCAGGAGACACCCTTGGAGTTGAGCGAGCAGCAGGTGGAGATCGGCAGCGACGGACGCTATTACAGCGTGACGATGCAGGTGAATGGTGCAGACCTTTCGCTTCAGGATGTCCATGCCACCACCGAGGCCGACTGGATACGCTTGGAGGCCGACACCATCAGCCGCGACGGACGTCTGACATTCTACGTCAGCCCCAACACCGGCGCCCGCAGTCGCGACGGCATCATCAACCTCACTCTCAATTCTCAATTCTCAATTATCAATTCTCAATTTACCGTCCATCAGCGCTGCGAGGCCGAGGACGATGCGAATGCCCTGAACGGTGACTCCATCACCCGCAAGGCCCGTGTGGGGTACGGCTACGACATGCTCATCGACTACATGAACCCCGAATGTGTCACGGAACCCATCCTCGATTACGGGAAACTGGTACAGGCCGAGCAGATTTGGGGAACCATCATTGCCGAGGAAGGCCGCGCCGAGCAGAGCCTCAGTTACCACAGTTCCTACAGCATCGAGGAGATGTCGGCGTGGATGAGCAAACAGAGCTCCACCGAGGTGGATTTCCTCTTCGTCAACAAGAGCGTCAGCAAGTTCCAAAGCACCTCGGACTACGACCTGAGCCAGCAGACCTTCGGCTACAGTTCGCTGAGCAAGGTGGTGGCCACGCGCTATGTCGACGAGGGCAAGGTGCAGAGCATCATCCGAGAGGGCGGCGACATCTTTACCGACGAGTTCCGCGAGATTTACAACGAAGTGAACAGCAACCCCACCGCCGACAATGTGCGGCAGATGGTACAGAAGTTTGGCACGCACCTCGTGACCTACGCCGACCTGGGCGGACGCCTCGACTACTCGGTGAACTTCCGCTCCGAGGAGACTAGCCACGAGACCGTGGAAAAGTACTTGAAGTACAAGAACGGCCAAAAAAAGGAGGATAAGGAGACCAAGGAGGCATCGCACGCCATCATCACGAACGGCGGCCTGAACTGCGACATCTACGGCGGCACCGAGGCGGCCATCACCGCACTGAAGGACCATGCTAACACCAAGGACCGCTACGGGCAGGTGGATCCTGGCGTGCTGGGCGAGTGGCTGAACAGCATCAAGACCAGCGACCCGCAGAGCGTCTCGCTCGTTCGCACCATGATGCAGCCCATCTGGCAGCTGTTTACTAACCAGGCGGCGCGTGTGGAAATCATCAACCACATCCTTGCCCTCGCCTATAGCGAGGCTGGTGCTGTGGGCACACGACTGCAGGAACTGGGACTTGACAACTACTACCGCTTCGACGTGACCGACGAGATGCAGCAGTTCGGCAGCGATGCCGGCAACACCCTGGCCAAGATTATCTACTTCGACGGGCTTCCCAAGGTGGAGGTATGCAACGAGTATGTGCCGGAACTGCGCGGCGACCGCCGTGTCAACATCTTCTATCCCATCTACAAGGGACAGACCAACATCCGCCGCGGCTTCTTCCTCGGCGACGGGGAGAACGCTCCCGCCGAGGTGACCTTTGACAGCGTCGGCGGCTGCTATGTGCGACAACTGGAAGGCTACGACCCCGGCCAACGGATTACCACCTTATATTATATAGACGGTGGTTTCTATCCCACCAGCATGGGCATCCAGATTCCGCCTTATTCGATGACGGTTGAGGACGAATGGCTGCACCTCTTTCGCCATAAAGGTGTGGACGGCAATGGCCACTATCCCGTAGTGAAGATAGGGCCGGGATTCTGGTCGCGCATGAATGTCACCGATAAGCTGGGCTTTGAGGACGAATGGGGTGCCACTGCAGAGGACATCTATCAAGTCGAAGGACAGGATGTGCTTTACGCCGACGTGTTCTATGATGTCAATTCAGACGCCGTGGACATTGCTAACTTCACCGTCAACGATCATAACAACTGGTATTTGCCCACGTCAAAAGACATGAACGTCCTGCTACAGTATGTAGGCAAGAACTCCAAAGCACTCTTCAAGAACCAGATGACAGGTTTCGAAGCCTTCTTCTGCGGATACATCGTGGGACGTGATTTGAAGACAGGTGACATCCCAAGCTGGCTTGACATCGGCTATGTGGGCGAGCTTTGTATCATCGCTTTCCACGATGATAATGCCCATGGATCAGCTCTTATTCTCGAACCCGACTACACCTGGCAAACGGCAAAGATCTACAGTGACTATCGCAACCGATATCCCATCCGACCTTTCCGCACGAAGCAATTTAAACATCAAAACAAATAAACGGACAACAGTATGAAAACAAGATCACTCCTGACTATGTTGCTGATGGCGGCAATGGCTTGTGGCTGGACAGCGTGCAGCGACAAAGAGGATAATGAGCCCACCCCGGACAACGACAGGTCTGACTCAGACTACATAATGACAGCGGCACAGGTTGCCGACTACGCGACAGATAACTTCATTACCCACGTGTGTAAGGTTGAGTTTGACTCGACGACAGCGAAACCCATTTCCTGGGAAGTCAACTACGGTCGAGTCCTTTATCCCGAAACGCCCAACGTACGCTATGCCCGTGCCGAGACGCTCGAAAATGCACGCAAACAGTTCCTTTCCATGATATGCATGGAGGCCACCATCGACAGCTCGTCCGTCATCGGTGCAATGACCGTGGCAATGGGCAGTCATGGTTCCGTGAAATATACGCCCATCGACCATAATGGCGAGTGGGCTCGCATCGACGTGAACCTGAAAGAACTGCCCGACCTGCAGACCATTGTCTATAGCAAGCCCGAAGCATGGCCCGAGAATGCAGATAATATCGGCGTGAACTTAGGTAATGTGTTCGTAAAGAACGAGGGGGGGCATGACGTTTACTACATCTGTGTGAAGGAGTGTACTCATAAAACAGGCTATCTCATCGGCTTCGACACATGGACGATAGAATTCACAGGCCCAAGTCACACTTTCCGAGACAAGGATTGCTATCATGCATGGTGGTGTAATCTCCCTGGAAATTCAGAAGTCATAGATTATTTGCGTAGCTACCTTTACCACAACGACGGCACACCGCTTCCTAGGGCCGAGAATACAATTAAACAGATAAGCGATGCGCAAGGAGGAAATCCTTTAAACGAGGGGAGATGTGGCGATAAACCGTTATACAACTTCCTGTATTCTACAGGTAAGCTTGCGGGGCAAACACCCTTCTTCAAAACCGGTGATGACCACGCTTATATAGATACCCATGATCCACTATTTGTTTCTGGACAATGGCATTGGATACGAACACCATACACAATGATGGAACCGACCCATATCTCTTGTTCAAAGATAGCCTACGAGTGCGATGAAATAGACCCCTGCACTCACAATGGCACTCACAATGGCAGCTACACCACGCACACCTGTAACGTGGAACAAGGAAGTAACTGGGGAGTCGCATGGTGCTGCTTCCGTTTTGGAGCACAGTGGATATGGAAGGTTAACGAATGGTATAGCTTCCAGCGTCCCTATATCATCGAGTTCAGCGAAAGTGATGGACCCCGTTTACAGGATTTTCTGGATCATCACCAATTGAAGAAAGCTAATTTCCGATAGATGTGATGCCAGAATAATAGCAACAAAATACTCAACAATTTAAAAACAAAAAATATGATGAAAAAGATTCTTATGACGCTTGCAGCCGTCCTTTGCTGCGCTGTAACATCCACCGTCTTCACCGCCTGCGGCGATGATAACGAAACTATTGAACCCTCCGTGCAGACCCGCACACTCTCGGCAGCAGAAGTCTGCTACATGGTCCACATGCCCTACAATGGCAGGGATATCTGCAACTACATCGTCTCCTACACAGAAGCCGACGGCAAGGAGACGACGGGAATGCTGGCAGACACCGCCTGGGTGAAGAGGATTACGGTCAAGGATTTTCCGTTCACCGCCACCATCAAGATGAATGTGCAGCGCAACGAGGCAGAACTCACAGACAGCGTCTATGACTTCCACGTCTACTACTCGGTTTACTCCGTCACGAGCATCTATTCTGACGGCACGAAGGAGGAGACCTACAGGGATAAATTACCCTCGTACATTGGTGTGACCTGCCCCGCAAGAACGGCCGAGGCGTATATCGCAGAACGTTTTCCCGACCGCCTGAAAACGAAATCCATAGACCTCTCCACTGACGGCAAAACCCTGAGTTTCCAAACAAAATAAGTCCAGTGCCGATTTAGGCGGGCGAAGATTGCATAATCCTGCATCTTCGCCCGCCTTTTTGCAAGAGATGGCATGCCGACCTCAGTCCCCAAGGGCTTGATTCAAGTACTAATTAATCTGTATCATTATGTTGCAGATGAATCAAGAACTGTACGGTGCGAACGGTCGTTATTTCGTTTCGGGATTGGTCATACCTGTCAGTTTCATGTCGCGCCCGAATTTGGGCATACGGAATTCGATGTTCATATTATCGCTTCTTTATCCTTTATTATACTTTAACATTAAATAATCGACGGCTAAGATACGCAAAGTTTTCCTAAATGACGATTGAAATCACTGGAAAAGTGCATTTTTTGGAAAAAGACTAGAGTCTTTCAGGTTTTTTATCTATCTTTGCGCCAGATAAGCCCGTAAAACGGCCTCATAAATAGCCATTTTCGAACCATGCTACAAAAATCCGTCTTCCTTACCTATGTGCTCTGCACTGTGGCCGTCATGACCCACGGCCAGCAGACTCCGTCACCCTGCGGCCCCGTGCCCACAGAACACCAGCTACGCTGGCAACAGATGGAGATGTATGCCTTCATCCACTATTCCCTGAACACCTACACCGATCAGGAGTGGGGCTTCGGCAACGAAGACCCGCAGCTCTTCAACCCCAGCGACCTCGACTGCCGTCAGTGGGCACGTGTCTGCAAGCAGTCCGGCATGCGCGGCATCATCCTCACCGCCAAGCACCACTGCGGCTTCTGCCTCTGGCCCTCGAAATTCACGGAGTACTCTGTCAAGAACTCACCGTGGAAGCAAGGCAAGGGCGATGTGGTGCGCGAGCTGGCAGAGGCCTGTCGCGACGAGGGGCTGCGCTTCGCCGTCTATCTCTCGCCCTGGGACAGGAATCATCCTGACTACGGCCATCCGGAATATGTCACCTATTTCCGCAACCAGATGCGCGAGCTCCTGACCAACTATGGCGACATCTTCGAGGTGTGGTTCGATGGAGCCAACGGCGGCGACGGATGGTACGGCGGAGCCAACGAGCGACGGCAAATCGACAAGAACTATTATGGCTGGCCCGAGACCTTCCGCATGATCCGCGAACTGCAGCCCGAGTGCGTCATCTGGAGCGACGCTGGCGGCGACCGCGGCGACCTTCGATGGGTGGGCACAGAAGCCGGATTCATCGGCGAGACAAACTGGAGCCTGGTGCCGCGCGAGGGACGACTGGGCTACCAGCAGCTGCACTACGGCGACGAGAACGGAGAACTCTGGGTGCCAGGCGAGACGAACACCAGCATACGTCCGGGATGGTTCTACCACACCCCCGAAGACCGACAGGTGAAGAGCCTCTCGAAACTCATGGACACCTATTATAAATCGGTGGGGCGCAACTCATGCCTGCTGCTGAACTTCCCCATAGCACCCAACGGACGCATCCACCCCGTTGACAGCTTGCGCGGCATCGCCTTCAACGCGATGATTCAGGAAGTTTTCAAGACCGACCTCGCCGCAGAAGCCGACATTCAGGAGGAACCCTTCCCCACCGATTCCCCTGGCGGCGCAACCATCACGGGCGGAGCCAAAATCATCGAATTCAAGCAACCCACCGCCTGCAACCGCTTTGTCGTGGAAGAGGACATCCGCTACGGCCAGCGCGTGAAACGCTTCTCCTTGGAGGCTGAAATCAACGGGCAGTGGCAGCAGCTGAAGGACGAACTGGTGGAGGAGGGCGACGGCCTGACGACTATCGGTTACCGCCGCATCATCTGCTTCCCCACACTCACCACCCGGCGCCTGCGCTTCACCGTACTCGAATCCAAGTGTCAGCCCCTCATCACCCGCACCAGCGTTTATCTGGCACCGGAGCTCACGGCTGATATTTCCAACAGCGGAGAGAAGAAGAGCAGCAACCTCCACTTCTTCTTCAGCAACCCCCGCCAGATGATGATAGACTACGAGCAGGAGCAGACCATCAGCGCCTTCCGCTACCTGCCCCCGCAGGACACCCGCCAAGGGCTCGTTACCCACTACACCCTCTGGGCATCCTCCGACTGGCAGACATGGACGAAACTCGCATCCGGCGAATTCTCGAATATCGTCAACAACCCCATCTGGCAGACCATCAGCTTCCAGCCCGTGAAAGCCAAAATTCTCCGACTCGATGCCGACCGGTTGGAAGAAGGCGACCGCATGGCTTTCGAGGACATCGATGTAGTGTTGGACAACGGAAATTGAAAGTCGCCCGACCCCAACCTATAGTACATCAAAGAAATGCAATAGTCCGACCTCATAGGACGAGCGTTTCATCTGCATGTCATGCTAGACAATCGCCATGAGGTTGTAAGCTATGATAGTCAGACTTATCTATAAAACGTTAAATTCGGTGGAGAAATCTCAAAATTGATAGAAAAATATCCGTGAAAGGGTTGGATATTCATTAATATTCATCGGTATTCATTCATTTTTGCTTCCTTTTGGATACAGATTAACATTTTTTACACTTTGGCTTGTTTGAACTGCATCAACTTTTTTATACCTTTGTATCGAATTTTAGCCTAATCACCTTAATGTTATGAGAAAGAAAAACTACAACTGCTTATCTCTTAGAAATATTTCATGATGTTGGCAGGCGGCCGCCCGTTCATGAGTTCATTCTTCATGAAATCCATATAGGGAGCTACGTGGCTGAAGAACCGGCGGTAAGCGGAGCAGAGGTAGTTGAGGGGGCGCTGGGCATTGAGGGTCGTAAGGAAACGGTCCTTGGGGCATCCGCCGTTGCAAGCGAAGAGCCAGCAACAATGTAGGCACTTTTCGGGAAGGCTGTCGCGCTTGGCACGCCCGAAGTCACGCTGCCGCTGGCTGTAGAGGAGGAAGGTAATGGTATCGTTATAGATGTTGCCCAGCCGGTATTCGGGGAATACAAAATGGTCGCAGGAGTAGAGGTCACCATTAGCCTCTATGACGGCTGCGTGTCCACAGGTTTCAGCCATGGAACAGACGCCGGGCGGCTGACCGACCCAGCGGGCGAGGGTGGAATCGAAGAGTTGGACGAAGACTTCGCCTACATCGTGGCGCACCCATTCATCGAAGATTGTGCAGATGAAATGAGCATACTGGTCTGAGGAGACTGAGGAGTCGGTCAGCGGAGCGGCAGCAGGATCTGAGGCAGAGGCGAGACGGCGGCCGTCGGGGTGCTCTACTAACCGCTCCACAATAGGAGTGAATTGGATGTAGCGACAGCCTGTCTCCTTATAGAAATGATAGACTTCGAGGGGGTAGTCGGCATTGAAGTCGTTGACGACCCCCATGGCGTTCCACTCCACACCGTGTTTCTTCAGCAGTTCTATGCCTCGCATGACCTTCTGGAAGGAGGGTTGCCCGCCTCGCGCACGGCGGTATTCGTCGTGGAACTCCTGCGGTCCGTCGATAGAGATGCCGATGAGGAAGTTGTGCTCGCGGAAGAACTCACACCATTCGTCGGTGAGCAGGGTGCCATTGGTCTGCAGGGCATTGTCTATGAGTCTTCCATCGGCGTACCGGCGTTGCAGGGCAAGGGCTTTCTTGTAGAAACTAAGAGGGCGCATGAGGGGCTCTCCGCCGTGCCACGTAAAGAGCACCTGAGACTGGGTCTGGGACTCCAGGTACTGACGGATGAAGAGCTCCAGCGTCTGATCGGACATCTGGAGTTGTGAGCGCGGTTGGTCGGCATAGAGCTTGCTCTTCTCGAGGTAGTAGCAGTAGTCACAGGCGAGATTGCAGAGCGAGCCGACCGGCTTGGCCATCACATAGAGGGGAGTGGAGAGGGGAGAGAGCAAGGGGGAGGGGTTGAAACGTTGAAAGGTTGAAAGGTTGAAATATTGAACAATAGATAGCCCATTAGCCCCATGAGCCCTATAAGACCTATAAGCCCCATGAGCCCCATTAGACCCATCACCTCACTACCACCTTCTTTCTATCGCGGAGATAGATTCCGGGGAAGCGGGGAGCCGCCACGGGACGGCCGGTGAGGTCGAGGAAGGGACGGCGGAGCGATGAACTGTGGCCGGTTTCGCCACTCGCGACTTCAGGCCATGTCATCTCACTGATGCCCGTCGGGTCGAGGTACGATGCCTCAGCACGGTCGATGGCAGCCTGCAAGCGGTCGGCATCCTCGGAGGTGACGGTCTTTGCCTGAATGACATCGTGCATCAACTGTACTTCCAGACTCAGCGCATCCACAGCCTCTTTCACCCACGGCCGCTGGCAGTAGAGCGACGCCTCTTCATCGATGATGGCAGGATGTATCTGCATCTCGCTCATTGCGAAGACACGTCCGCCATCGCGGTTCTCCAAGGTAGACAGCACTTCCATCCGCACATAGCGGATGTCCTGTCCGCTGAAGATGACGGGCGAGGTATATACCTGATCAATTTCTGTCGGCAGGCCCTCGTTGATCTCGCCAACGAGGCTGAAACCCGTGGTGGAGGTGGAGGTGTATATGCGCACTTCCGCCGGGATGTCAGACTTGCCGTACTGTGCGCTTTGCGAGGGCGTGAAGGTGAGGTAAAATGCAGGTACGGAGGTCGTGAGCCTGGCCTGCACGTAGCCGGGACTGCTGGGCCACGAGATGCCGGAATACCAGGATTCCCAGTAGGTGCTGGTCTTGCCGTCGACGAGTTTTGCGAGGTTGTGGGCCTCCTGCTGCGTGGAGTTGACATTGGAACTAAGGGCCGAGGAGGAGCGTATGAGCTTTGTGTCGGCATCCATCGAGGTGACAAAAGCCTTGGAGTAGGTCGTGGCAGCCTGTTGAAGCAGACCTGCAAAGGCAGCCTCGGGGTGCAACTGCTGTTCGGTGGTGTGCAGCAGGCTGAGTACTTCCTCGTTGGGCGGCGTCAGGGCGTAGTTGTTGCGCAATTCAAAGACGGCAGCCTTGCTCGTGGTGGTGCTGCGGCTGACGGCCGTTTCCTTGGCGGCATCCACCACCACAACGTTCTTCGCGGCCGTCAGGGTATATCCTTTTCCGCTGGCTGCAAGGCTGAAGGCCACGGGCACCTCAGAGAGTTCCGGTCCTTCGGTCTTGCTGATGCTGAGGAACTTCCGCGCGCCGAGGTTATAGAGGTAGTATTCCTCAAAGGTCTCGGACCGCAGCACGAGCCAGTTGTTATAGAGCGAAGTGACACTAGTCGGCTGGCGGTAGGCCTCGAGGGCACTCTCGTCCGTTGCGCCAGCAACTGTCAGCTGTCCGTCTTCCGTAGCCACAAGGTCTCCCCGTCCGTTGACAGTATGGAGCTGGTAGGCGTTGAAGGAGGTCAGGTGTTCGGTCTTCTGCACCAGTCCATAGGTGAGCGGCAGGGCATTGTCTGCCACTTCCTCCAATGCTGTGCGCAGCGCCTCGATATCCGTGCAGCGTCCTTCGTCATAGACGGCGATGAGCCGCTGCAGGTCGGCAGGTGCATAGCCGTCGAAATGGTCGGATTCATCGATGGTTTTCTGTGTCAGCGCCAACAGATCTTCGAGGCGGTAGTCGTGTTTGAAGTAAAGCTCGTTGATAACGAGGTTGGAGCCATAGCCCGTGTTGAACCGCAGACGGAAATAGCGGGAGGTGATGGCAGAATCGAGTTGCACGGTGGGGTGGTCAGAGTCTTCTACTTCCAGACGGCTGGTGGCGGCCTGGAACTGCTTGCCGTCCTCCGAAACGAAGACGGTCAGCTGCCTGGCACGATAACCGTTGTCGCGACTCTGGTAGAGTTCTATGCTACTGACGGTGACAGGCTGCCCTGCATCGAAGGTGAAGGTATGCGGGTAGGCCGCCGATCCGTTCTTCCACTTGTTGTGGTAGTACGTGCTGAGGTCTCCGTCGAGGATGAAGGTTGCCCGTCCGTTGTCGCCCTCGCCCACGGTTTCCTCGTCGCTGTAGGCGGTAAGTTTCCAGGTAGCTGGATCAGAGACGACACGTGCGGCCTCGATATCCGAGCGTACACTCTTGGCGCGGTTGTGGGTAACGGCGAGGTCTATGCGCGCCTGCAGTCGATCGATATCTATAGTATCGACCCACGGCATCTTTCCCTGTTCCGGCACACGGTAAGAGTCGGCGCTGTCGCGGGTGCCCATATATCCTCCTGTCTCGAGGTAGAAGGTATTCTCATAGAGCCCCGTGACGCCGTGGCCGAAGTCATAGCGCGACTCGCGTTTACCGTTGTTCTGCGTGTTACCGTAGCCCGCCTTGTTCAGGGCATACCATTTTCCGCTGGCGGCAGAGCGCATGGCTCCGTTGCGGAAGTAGCAGCGGTGCAGGAACTCTCCTCCCCCGTTGCCGTAGTTCTCAAGGAAGGAATAGATTCCCGAGGTCATGCGGTAGTCGTTGGCACGACGCAGGGTGCCGATGTATCGCCACTCCTTGTCCTCGGCATTCTTGTACCACATCGACTGCAGGGTGCTTTCGTAGTCGATGACCTTCTGGCGTCCTTTGGAGTCTGTGGTCGTGATTTGCGTGCGTTCAGGACGTTCGTTGAACAAGAACTGAATCCAGTGGTCAAACTGCCAGAGCGTGTCGGCATAATAGCGGATGCTGGAACCCGTGCCCTCTCCTCCGAAGCGGGTGGCGTAGGTTCCGGGGCCTATATCCACCGCAGCCGATCGCATGTGCTCCGGCAGATTGCGGTCCTGCTCCACGTCGCCCTCGTCCCAGACGGAGAAAAGGACGCTGTTGCCGTAGGAACCGTCGGCACGGGTGGGCATCTGAATTCCTGAATATCCCACATCCGTACCTATAGACATCAGATAGGTGGCCACATGGCGGTATGCCGAAGGATACATCACCTCAAGGTACGTCCAATCGTAGGCCTGCCCCGAAGGAGCGCCCGGAACTGTGGATGCCCACCAGAGATGCACACTGGGTGCCATGAAGATTTCGGAGTCAGTGATGTTCAGCGTAGATTCGCGCTGAAAAAGAAGCAGGTTCAGGCGGCTGAGTGTGTTCTGCCCGTCGGGGCAGGTGAGTTCGAAACGGTACCAACCATCGAAGGGAATCTCCGTATCGGGCATGATTTCCAGACGCTGCTCGCCGGTCGAAGTCTTGGTGCTGGTGGCCGATGATTCGAGGACGACAGTCCCCGTCTGCGGATGAACGATGCGGACGTTGAACGTCACCCGCTGTCCTTGCTTACACTGGAAGAGGGCATCAGCACGTGCGTGGCCTGTGGGGAAGTGCAGTCCATAGACGACGATGGTTCCCTCTGGATAACTCCAGTCTATCCAAGTCTTTGACATACGGTCGCCCTGCCAGTCGCCATTCAGTTCGCGATAGTGGCGGGCTGGCCAGATGGTGTCCACCTTCGCTTGCCATTCAAAGGCTTGCGCCGGCCACATTACAGCCAGCGCAAGAATACACATTAGTAACCGTTTGTACATCATGTTAACGTGTTTTTGTTACTCGTTAACGTGTTAACGTGTTAATATCTCACCTTCAGGTATTCACATCCGTGCGTAGGAATGACCCACTGCAGGCTGCTGGGATTCAGGTCCTTCTGACGCCAGAGGTCACGAGCACTCTGCAGCTGGCTGATGCCCATTGCTTGCAGGTAGTCGGAGAAGTTCACCTTCAGATCCTTGCTACCCACGTTGAAGATTCCGACAGCATGACTGCCATCGGCCAGCGGACGAGCCCAGATCTGGATGTCGCCAGCTTCTACCACGCGGTCGGCCTGTTGTCCGAGCAAATCCTGATTGATGGCATTCACCTCGTTGTTGCAGAGCAGGTTGATGGTGAATTCATCCATCTGAGCAATGTCGCAGCCGATGAGCATATTCGAAGCCAGTAGGGTCCAGAGGGTAATATGCGTGTACTGCTCGTCGGGCGTCAGGCGGCTGTCGCGCAGGTTCGAGCTCCATCCCACCTTACCCACAATCAGCATGTCGGGGTCGTTCCAGTGGCCGGGAGCGGCGTAGGGAGCAAGTCCTGCCTGCTGACGGAAACCGATATCATACATCGAGCGCCATGAGTCATTGATATCACCGGTGGTGCGCCAGCTGTTGGCGTCCACAAAGCGGCCCCATTCCCAAACCTTTGCCATTCCATACTGACAGAGACTGTAGAAGATGTCGCGAGGCTGGTCGCGCAGGTGCTTCTGCATCAACAGGTAAGGACGCACATAAGAGGCCACGCCCTTGTCCTTCTCCTTGGCGTGTTCGCGACCGTAGCCACACCAGTCGTACTTCAGGTAGTCAATACCCCAACTGTTGTAGGACTCTGCATCCTGCTGTTCGTGGTCAATACTTCCGAGATATCCGCCACAGGTAAAGTCACCGGGCGAACTGTAGATACCGAACTTCAGTCCGCGCTCGTGGAGCCAGTCGCCAAGAGCCTTCATCGAGGGGAACTTCTCATTCACGGCAATGGTGCCATCGGGATTACGTTCGGGGGCCTCCCATCCGTCGTCGATATTCATGTAGCAGTAACCGTAGTCTGCCAGGCCTTTTTCTATGAGTGCCTGAGCCGACGACATCACCTTCTCCTGCGAGACGCTGAGCCCCCAGCAGTTCCAGGAGTTCCAACCCATTGGCGGGGTGAGTGCAATCTTCGAACCCACCTTCAGCGTGAACTGCTGCTGGGCGCGACCCTTTGCGTTCTCTGCCGTGGCGGTGAAGGTAATCTCTGCGGGATGATCTATACTGCCGCTGAGCACACCCTCCTCTGTCAGATTCAGTCCTGCGGGCAAGTTGTCGGCTGTAATCTTGATGGGCTTCTCACCCGACACGCCGAAGCGGAAAATCACGGGCGAACCGGGACGAACGCCAAACACCGCGGGGGTGTTGAAGCGCGGAGTGGCAGGAGCGGGAGGCGTCAACAGGAACTTCAGCGGACGCTGGCGCTCAACGAACTTGCCGCTCTTAGCATCCACATATTTGGCACTGGCCACATAGCGTTCGGTCTTGTCGTAGGGAAGAGAAAGAGTGACGGGTTTGCCCTTGCGAACCGTAACCTTACGGGTGAGGGTTCCTTTAACGGCACCCGTCTGGCGGTCAATAATATTAAAGGTGACAGTTCCCACCTGATTAGCGGGATATTCATTATTCAGCTCCAGGGTACACAACGGCTGCTTTCCGTCGGGGGCCTCGGAGAACTGCATCCTCAGTCCATCGGTGATATTGGGAACGCGTACGGTGAGGGGACGGCCGAACAGGCCACCAGGTTCACCAGCATTATATACGCGCACGGCGATGACATTCTCCTGATCCCAGCGGATGCCACCCGACTTGGCATCGACCGAGTAACTACGGCGGGCGTTCCATGCAGACTGGTAGCCTCCCTGGTCGCCATGGAAGCGACCGGTCTTACCTATCAGCTTGCCGTTGAGGTACGTCTCGTCGGCGTCATCAGCACTGGGCAGGTCAAAGACCACGGTCTTCTGCTGATCCACACCCTTCATCAACGAACGAGGAATGGTCAGGTGGATACGATACCACACAAAGGTATTGTTGAACCGGTGGCCTTGGTCATCCCACGTCTTGGTAATGTCCATTTCGCCCCAGTCGGCATCAGCAGCCTCGGGCTTTGCCCAGTTCATGTCGTCGCCCTGATGGAAGCGGGCTTTAGTGATGGAGATGTTCTGTGCTACGGCTCCCAACACACTACAGGCAGCCAGCAACGTTAAAAAGAAAAATTTTTTCATAATCTCAGATATTTTTTATGGTTTAGGTAACTTTTTCGGCACAAAATTAGCCTTTTTCTGCGAACCCGCCAAGAAAAACAGCAGAAAATATGAGAAAACCGTGAAGATTTAACCCTTAAACCCTTAATCTCTTAAACTCTTAAACCCCTTAAACCCTTAAACCCTTAAACCCCTTAAACTCTTAAACTGTAAACTTTAAACCCTTAAACATTGCGGGCAGACAAAAAAAGAGGCCATCGGAAAATGGTCTCTGTTACTTTTGTGTCGACACTTGGACTCGAACCAAGGACCCCCACCATGTCAAGGTGATACTCTAACCAGCTGAGCTATGCCGACTCTTTATGTTGTCAAAATCTACGCCTGAAAGCAGTCATTGTACGCCTGATAAGACTCGAACTTACACGCCTCGCGGCACCAGATCCTAAGTCTGGCGTGTCTACCAATTCCACCACAAGCGCAGCAGTACGGGCTTTGGGATTTTCGCCCCTTGGCATTTTTGACGGCGCAAAGGTACGTCTTTTCTGCGAACTGACCAAGAAAATTGTGGAAAAAGTGAAGGATGAACGCAAAAAAAGGGGAAAAACGGGGGAAATACACAAAAATAACGTTTGCGCCCCCCCACAAGATGCTTTTTACTGGTTCTCGGGACTGATTTCGGCAGAAAAGCTGTATATTTGCAGGCGCAAACGTGAAATCGTAGAATCGTAGAATCGTGAATTTGTGAAATCATGAAACAGGAAATCAACCCCAAAGACACCAACAGAGCCATCGCCTTCGAACTGTGGGCGAAGTCGCCCAATCCGATGGTGACGCTCACGAAGACCTTCGCTGTAACAAGACTCTCTAAGGTAAGTCGGCGGCGAGGCATGAAGTTCAATATGCTGCTATGCTGGTGTATCGGCCGTGCCGCATCACAGATTGAGGAGTTTTATATGTTGCCCCAGAACGGGAAACTGTACAGATACGACCGTATGGCAATCAACGTGATAGTGGACAACGTGAAGGGCGGACTCAGCTTCTGCGACGTTGCCGTCAGCGACGATTTGGAACAGTTCAATGCCAAGTACCTGCATCTGACAGAGGCCACCGGCCAGACCTGTAAGGATATTTTAGACGATGAAGCCGTCATCGTTGGCACATCGGCAGTCACGGGCACAGAGCTCGACAGTATTGTAAACCAATATAACGGCATCTTCAACAATCCCTTTCTGGCGTGGGGCCGCTACCGCAAGGGTTGGCTGAAGACCACCTTGCCCATCTCCTTTCAGTTCCACCACGCCCAGATGGACGGCAAGCACGCTGCCCGGTTCCTGGAAGAACTACAAAGAGCCATCAAGACAATATAGGAGTTTAAAGGTTAAGGGTTAAGAGTTAAAAAGTTAAAGGTTAAGAGTTAAAAGGTTTAAGGGTTTAAGGGTGCAGCGACTAACCTATTTATATAATAAGGTGAAAAAACATGGAAAAAACCATTCTGCTGTTTCCGCCAACACATAAAAAGACAGAAGACAGTTGCAAAAAGACCCATCATCAAGCACTTTTCGATTGTTTTAAGAGCAAAACGGACAATAATTGAAAGAAAATGCGTATTTTTGCACCGCATATATAGAAAAAAATGGACTAAGTAAACCGAATGCATCGAATCCTATTATCGACAATCTATTTGCTTCTCTCTGCCTCTTTGTTCGCAGAAAGAAGTTTGTCCATTGCAGAAAGCTGTTTGCCCATTATAGAGATTAAAGCAGACAGGATCATGATTTATCCTCAGCGAATGGAACTAACGGGGGAAGAGTCGTTGATGGATGTTCTCCAAATGATGCCAGGCCTGATGATTGCTGGTTATGAGGACGTCATCTCCAATTATAATCTCCGTATCGACAACAGTCCGATGAATGGTGACGAGAGGCTGATTCTTAGCCAGATGAAAGCCAAAGATATTGCAAAAATCCAAGTTTGTGATAATACGGGTGTTGCGAAGGGAACTGTTGGAACGGGGCGGGTGCTGGATATCAATATGAAGATGCCCGATGCATGGAATGGTTTCGTGGAAGGACAAGGGAACTTTGGGAAGGACGTAGCAGGGATTGCATCTGTGAATACTTTATACGGCAGCAAGCATACTGACCTCTATGCCAATGCATCTTATCGCCATCAGGGGGGAAATGAGGAGTATCTGACGCTTCACATGACAAACCGTTTTGACGACAGGAACAAGCTACTGACCTATTTCACTCAGCAATATCTTGACCGTCCTACTGGTACGTCGCAGAAGATCATGGGCAGGGCGCGCTATTTCCACACCTTCAATGACCTGGGTACGGAACTGCTCATCGTGGGCGGTTATCAGTATGCCAGCGATGCAGCCCTCTCCAAGAAACTGCCGCTGTATATTGTTGAGTTGAATACGCCTTTGACCCAACGGTTGTCAATGATGGTGGGTGTTGAGGGCGATTATCTTATGACCCAGCAAAAGCATACAGATAGGAGCTGGAATGCCTTCAACAATGATATCTACTTGCAGTTTACCTATTCTCTACCTAAGTGGAAGCTGACTGCCGGTAATCGTGTGATGTTCTATAATTACAAATTGAAGGATTTGGGAATCAGTCAAAAGCATGCTGACATACGGGACAATGCGAATGCCTGTGTTATCTTTGTTCCGGATAACTGGAATCAAATTCAGTTGGGCTATTATCGCAAATACTATAATCCTTCCTATGAAACCCTCTTTATGAATACCGCGTCGCTTTCGGATGAGGAATGGGCGATTACCAAGGGACAGCTGAAGGAACAGACGATTAACCAAATGAAGCTGTCTTACGCCTATAGTAAGCAGAAGTTGACGGTGCAGACAGAAGCGAGTTATTATGCCATCAAAGATGGCGAAAATTTCACCGAACTGGGTGCATCAGCCTATTGGAAAAAGGATTGGATTGGTCTGACCGGTGGAGCAAATCTATATATAGCTAAGAGTGGAACCTATGCTTCATTTCGGTTTGCCCCGACGGCTTATCTTCCTCATGAATGGCAGGTAGGAATGCAGGTTGTCTATTACACTAAAAATGCACCCCGACGTGAGACGACTGGCGTACCTGTATATGGATGTCTGTCTGTGAACAAGCAATTTGGAAAGCACTGGAATCTGGGCGTTGACTGGCACGACATGTTTGATGCGTTGAACTGTCGTAAAGTAGAAGTAAACAGACATGCTGCAAATATAAAGGTGCAGTATAGATTCTAAAAGAATAACGAATTATGAATTGTGAATTATGAATGCATTTCATTTGGACATGATACAAACTGCCGGAATTGGCGCCTTAGCCCTCATCGCCGGTATGATTCTAACGAGAAAGGTAGCCTTTCTCCAGAGATTCTGTGTGCCGTCACCCGTAAGTGGTGGTATCATCTTTTCATTGCTGACGCTGGCACTCTATAGTTGGTTCGATGTGGAGGTTTCGTTCGATGGTACTTTGAAGGACGTTTTTATGCTGGCATTCTTCACCAGCGTTGGTTTCCAGAGCGACCTCAAAGTCCTCAAGCAAGGTGGCCGACTGCTGGTGATCATGCTTGCCCTGTTGGTTGTCATCATCGCTCTGCAAAACCTGATGCCGATAGGAATAACCAAACTCATGGGTGTTGATCCTTTGATTGGTATGGCTTCAGGCAGTATTTCCATGACAGGCGGACACGGTACATCTGGCGGATTTGCGAGTGTGCTCGAAGGCATGGGCCTGCATGGTGCAGGCACAATCGGTATGGCAGCAGCCACCTTTGGTCTGATTGCCGGTTCTATGATTGGTGGTCCGTTGGCAGAGCGGATTATCCGCAAGAAACTGACGCACGAACAGATGCATCCACAAAACGGGGACATTGACCCTGCCATGGCAGGTATAGAGAGCGACGAGGCATCACCCACTGGACGTGCAAAACGTATCAGCACCAACGAGCAGGAATTCCAGCAATATGCGAAGGCTTCTTATTGCATTCTTCTGGTTATGAGTGCCGGCACCTTGTTGAGTTGGCTGTTGGCAAAGACTGGCGTCACGTTCCCCACCTATTTCGGTGCCTTAATCTTAGCTGCCATCGTTCGGAACACCATCGGATTCGTCAGATACAAGGACGAAGGTAAATGGGTGAAAGCCGACAAACTGCTCGACATGGAACGAATTATCAGCGTCGGCAACATTTGCCTGTCTTTGTTCCTCGGGATGGCCATGATATCCCTGAAACTTTGGGAGCTGCAGAGTCTGGCCCTTCCGTTAATTGTCATCCTGATATCCCAGGTCATAATGATGGGCGTCTTTGCCTCTTTTGTGGCATTCCCCCTGTTGGGTCGCGATTATGATGCTGCCGTCCTGTGTGCAGGCCTCTGTGGTTTCGGTCTTGGTGCGACCCCCAATGCCATGGCCAACATGAGTGCTGTATGCTATAAATACCATTATACCGTCAAGCCCTTCCTCATAGTTCCAATCATTGGAGCCATGTTTGCTGATCTGATTAATACAGGAATCATCACCCTTTTCCTTAATTTTTTGTAAGATGCTTTCGAGTGTTGCTTGGTTTATAATCATTCTGTGATATGAAGAAGATATTGTTCCTTCACGGTTTTTTTGCCAGTGGTCAGTGCGTGCCAGCCTTGGCATTGCGCGAGTCCTTCGAGAGGCGTATTGAAGTGCTTATGCCTGACCTTCCGATGCATCCGAAAGAGGCTCTCGAGTTCATCCGTGAACTGATTGACCGCGAGAAGCCTGACCTTTTGGTGGGCAACAGTTGCGGTTCGTTCTATGCTCAGATGGTGGCTCCCATCGTGGGTATTCCTGCTTTGCTCGGAAATCCACATTTCCAAATGACGGAGTTCCTGAAGCAACGCATTGGTAAACATCAGTATAAATCTCCACGAAAGGACGGAAAGCAGGACTTCAGCATCCACGAATCCTTGATTGATGAGTTTGCTGAATTGGAGGCCATCCAGTTTAATTACTGTAATCCCTACTACAAAGACCGCATCTGGGGTTTGTTCGGCGAACAAGACACGTTGGCACATTTTGAACCACTCTTCCTGGAGCACTATACCCATTCGTTCCACTTCCCCGGAGGTCACACCCCGACAGCAGAGGAAGTCCGTGACTGGTACGTACCATTGGCCGAGCAAATGCTGGCGGTATTTCCCTTGCCAGAAAACGGCATCCGATACTTCCAGCACTTCAAGGGTGGTCACTACCGCTACGTTCGCACGGCTTTCGACTCCGAAACCAAGGAGAGAATGGTCATCTATCAAGCTCTTTATGGCGATAAGCAGTATTGGGTTCGACCTGAAAAGATGTTCTTTGAGACGGTCAACCGTGATGGTCGAAAGATTGCAAGATTCACAGAACTGAATGAACAGCCAGAGCTCAAATAGACCAATATTATTGCCTCAGTTATGATTGACAAGATAATGAATTACAACAAGACACTATGGATTGGGGCCGCTATCCTCGTTTGCAGTGTCGGTACAGGCCTGGCTTCGTGCTCCGGCGAAAATGACATGACTCAGCCCGACGCACCATTGGAACCGATGGAAGAGGGCTACCTTGGATTGAAGAACCCCAGGCAGACGGCTATCGGGACGAAGGACAATGAAGTAACGTGGTCGTGCATCGAATTCGGTTCCTACCCAGCCAATGAGGTGGTGAACAGCTCGTTCAAAGCCGACAGCATAGCAATGATCAGCAATGTGCTGGATATACTTGTCCTTCGCCATATAATCACACCTATTTCTGAGAGTTATGGAAACAAAAAGGATATTATTACGCCCTTGGCGTGAAGAGGATGCAGAGACGCTCTTCAAATGGGCTTCTGATCCTGAAGTGGGCCCTCGTGCCGGCTGGCCGGCCCACAAGAGCGTGGAGGAGAGTCTTGAGATCATCCGAACCGTCTTCAACAACGATCACACTTGGGCCATCGTATTGAAGGAGAGCGGCGAGGTGGTCGGTTGCATAGGCTATTTCATCTACGGAGAGAGCAATATCCATATCGGCGAGAACGATGCGGAAGCGGGCTACTGGGTGGCGCGGCCGTACTGGAATCACGGCATCTGCACCGAAGCCCTGCAGCTGTTGATCGACTACTGCTTCCGCGAGAAAAGGTTTCGCACGCTTTGGAGCGATTTCTTCGTAGACAATCCTGCCTCTGGTCGCGTGATGGAGAAATGCGGATTCAGCGACACTGGCGAAATCAACTATTGCAGTCGGCTTCAGCTGGGCTCAGACCGACCCGTGAAGGTTATGAAGTTAGAGAATATAAACAAAGAAAGTCCTGAATAATAAGGACACAGAGACACAGCGTTTTTTCAACCGACTGAATCAGAGATAAAAGAAACGCTGCGTCTCCGTGCCTCTGCGCCTAAAAAAAGATGAATAAACAGAACATCCCACAAATGATGTCAGGGTCACTTTTTGTCTATTCAGTCATGGTAAGTAGGTATCCAAAATGATAAGAAAAAGAGTACAAACAAAAATCTGAACAAGGAATGAAGAAGATTCTTATCTCATTGCTGCTCCTCGTGGCAGGATGGCAGACGACAAAGGCTCAGGATCCGAACCAGTTCAAGGTTCTCAGCGATTCGGCCTATCAGGCTTCTGGCGAGTATCAGGCAGGCAACAAGTATCAGAAGGATGCCATCCTCTTTATGGATATGGTGGCCGCCACACATCCCTATTACATCAAGCCCGAAAGGCGCGAGGAGTGGTTCGCCAAGAAACCAGCACTCTTAGAACGTTGCTCAACCTTAGAGACGGACGAGGACTTCGCCGATGTACTCATCGAGGTGCTGGGCCCGCTGCGCGACAAACACACAGACCTCATAACAACGACCCGCCTCAGCGAGCGCAAGAACCAAAAGACAGACAACCAGCAGGAATCAGGTACTGGCGCCATCGACAGAGAGCACATCATGCGCCCCCATTCCTCCTTCTACGACTATCAGCTTTTCCCTGAGCAAGGCATCTGTTATCTGCAGTTCAACCAATGCGCGAATGCCGCCGATGCTCCATTCCCGTCGTTCCTTGACAACATGTTTGCCAGAATGGAAGAAGATGGCATCCAGACGCTGGTGGTCGATGTGCAGTACAACGGCGGAGGCAGCAGCGGACTCTGCGACCTGTTGTTCATGCACCTGTATCCGCTGAGCGAAATGACATTCTTCACCACCTACCTCCGTTTCTCCGATCTCATGGCCATGTATAATCCCAGGATTGCCGTAGCCAAGAAGAGCTGGGAAGACGACGGACACGCCGACGAGCTCTATCAGATGCCTTCGCCCAAGATCCCAGCCGACTTCCAACAGCCCAAACTCTTCGAGGGGCAAGTGGTATTCGTCATGGGACCGAAGACCTACAGCAGTGCCGGCATGCTCCTGACCAACGCCCGCGACCATCATGTGGGAACAATCATCGGCACCACCTCCACCTTCTCGCCCTCACACTATGGCGAAGTGCTCCCCTATCGTCTGCCAAACACCGGCGTGCTGGGCAGCATCTCATGCAAATTCT
>JAEEGL016532597.1_pt1 | contig 24979 bp, 15 predicted proteins | sample 9134231 | NCBI WGS metagenome assembly JAEEGL01 (sample SAMN16246548, study PRJNA631951) | gut metagenome | biome: gut microbiome; feature: rumen; material: fiber-attached | host: Bos | place: Iran: Karaj | collected 2018-10 | reverse complement strand
GGAACGGGTACCACGGATACGGATGGAAGTGGTTGCTCCAGGCTCACCGGTGGTGGACATGATGTCGGCTCCTGCGACACGGCCCTGTAGGGCATGGTCAACGGAAGCAATAGGAATATCCCTGAGGTTTTTCATGTCAACTGCGGTGGCACTTCCGGTAAGGTCGGTTTTCTTGACCGAACCGTAACCGATGACCACTACCTGATCCAACTCATTGGCGTTGGTGTACATGGTAACGTCTATGACGCTTCGTTTGCCAACCTTTTCCTTGAGGTCGTTGTATCCGATATATTGGAATGTCAGGACCTGATCCGGTCGGGCTTTGATGCTGTAGCGACCCTGGGCGTCGGTAGCCGTTCCGGTCTTGGTACCCTCGACCATGACAAAGACACCCATCATAGGCTCCTTCTCCTCGTCGAGAACGGTACCAGTGATTGTCCTGGGACCGGCATCCTGAGCAAATGACTGCCAAGGTATAAGCATCAGGATCGCTGCTATAATCAATACTGAAAATCTTTTCATTTTGTTGGTTTTATGAGGATTGCAGGAACCTTACTTTTTAATTCTGAACACTGCGCACACGGGGTAGTGATCCGATACGCCGCTCAGTGTGAAATCGTCCTTCAGGATTCGGGCGGAAACTACATTCGACGCCATTGCCTTGGAACCGAAAATATAGTCGATTCGGGTGCCGCCCGGGGTTGAACTCTGGAAGGCGGAGTGAGCCTCGTGCACAAGATCGAAGTATCCGCTATTGAGAACCTCGTTCTGTGCGCGGTATTCCCATGTACCGGCTGTATTTGCCTTGTCATAGGGTGACGGGCTGTTGAAATCGCCCATCATTAGCCACGAGGGTTCCTCAGGATACTGCCTGATAGTGTTGTCGAGATATGTTGTGATTTCAGAGAGGCGGTAGTCTTCTCCTGTCCCTGAAGCACCCACATTATGAGGCCAGGTGCTGAATGGATAGAGATGAAGAACCACAAAGTTGATTCCGTTGATCTTGGCATGGATTGCTCCACGTGCTCCGTCGGGATAGTCGAGCATGCGGACGATATCCTCGATGGGGTACTTGGAAGTCATACCCACAGTGTAACCGGAGTTGTTGGGGTTTAGAACAGCGTATTCATGTCCCCATCTCTTTGCAAGGGCACCGAGGGAGGTCTCGGAGAAGCCGTTGCATTCCTCAAGGGCGAGAACATCCGGATCCTGTTCTTTTACCCATGCGACAAAGTTGTCGTAATTATTACCCTTGTCAGCGACCATCCCCTGGAGGATATTGTAACTGACGACCTTGAAGGTCCCATACTCAACATTGCTGCCTGCATTGACATCGATATTGGGCTCGGGCTCGACGGTGGGAGTCTTGGTGCAGCCTGCTAGAAGGGCCACTGAAAGCATCAGAGATGATGCGATATAATATAACTTTCTCATGGCTTACTTCTTATAACGGATTGCTGAATAACAGATATCGAGATAGCCATTGTTCTTGGAGAGCGGACCTCCATTGTTCCAGCCCGTTGCACTCTCTATCATGTCCCTGGAAGGAATAATCCTTACCATGGCTACATCATGTCCGAGAATTTCGGCAGGGAGGGCGTAGAAGTTGGGCTTTTCTCCGGAAATCTGGTGGAACATAGTCTTGGGGCTCCAGGTTGCGGTCGGCGGGATGAAGAATTCGTCCCCGACTGTCTTCCATGTTGCACCTTCGTCAATACTGTACTCTACCTTCCAGAAAGGCGGACTTGTCTGGCTGTGGTGGCGGGTTGTAAATGCAAGGGAAGCGAATGAACCGGAAAGGCCCTTTGTGGAGAAGCGCCAGACGGCGTAGTTCGGCTCTCCTGCGGCAGCATCCCACCATGTGTTGAAACCGTAGATGGCGTTACCGACAGTCTTGGTGTAGTCCGAAGGATGGCAGTAACCGGAGGTAATAACCGGCCAAAGACCCTTGCAGTGATAGAAGAAGCCCTTGCCGTATGTCGGCTCAATTCCCCAGTATGTTGCAGGGGGATAGTCGTCGATATTGAATGACGGATCAGGATGGACTCGGCGAGCATGACCGTCGGAGGCATTGTCTGCCCATTCAGTGATGACAGTTGTATAGCTGTCCTTTGAAGAGGCGGTTACCTGGATGTCAGCCTTGTTGCAACTGCGTATCTGGTAGCGGCCTAGGCTCTGGGCACTGTCAGGATTATATCTCTGGCTCTGCTCATGGACGAGGATGCCGCTTACCTTGCCCTGTCCCTGCGGAACGGGGAAGTTGTTGATCCAAGGGCATAAGGAATTGAAAATCTGGTAGATCCAGTCTCCATGGATGTCGGCAACTACGCTTGCGAGTTTGGCCTGACGGGCGCGGTATCCATAATTCATGAGGCAGATCATACCCCTTCGGATAGGATACTCGCACTTTTTCAAAGTGACGTATGTATAGATATCTTCGTCCTTCAGATCCCTGATATAGCGATTCTTTACCGGGATATCTTCAGCCGTACCGACAACACTGGAAATATAGTGCTCAGCCTGAACTCCGGATAGGGTGTACCTGACGGGGTTACTCTCCCTCTTGAGGGTAAGTCCCTTCAACCAGAGTTTGGTCTTTGCAAATCGGACAGTCTGGTTGGCTTCTATTGAAGAGGTGATAATTCTGAATCCCAGCGATCCGTCCTCGTTTTCAAGGTACACGGTAGTGTCGTCGACGGTGTAGTCTACACCCTTGTATGTGGCGGTAGGAGATGCCGGGTCGCCGCTTGAAGTCTCAGAGTCAATTGTTTCCCCCATATTTCTTCCGTCGCGGTCGCTCACCACAAGACCTTCGATGGAGATATCGTCCTGAATTACCATCTCTCCGTCGGCGGTGAGAAGATTTCTCACATCCTGGAAGCTCTTAAGGACGGTGGTCTCGGTACCTCCGGGGATTCCCTGGGTAATCCGGGTCGAAGTGCTGTGGGTGTTGCCCCATTCATCTTTATAGGTAATAGTGACAGTTGCCTTGCGCTCTGCGAACTTGGTGTTCTCGTCAACCTTTATGACAATCCTTCCAAGGTCATCGCGGAGGATAGGAGTAAGCCAGCCTTCACCGCCTTCGTCCCAAGTGGTAGCAACAGTGAAATGTTCAAATTCAGATACAGGGACATTGGTGTCAAAAAGGGTGGAATCGGCACCTGCCACGCATGAGAAGTTGAGAGTCTCGGCTTCGATTGCAACAGACGGTTCAATTCCATACTGATTGAGAAAAACAGTGTCGATTGTGGCCTTGGAGTTGGAGCTCACCAGCACCATGCCTTGGCGGATGAGTCCGTTGTTGGCGCGGTACTTGACTGTGACTTTTCCGTTCCCGTTGCCGGTGTTTTCCCCTTCGATGGATGCCCAAGTTGCGGTGTCGTATCCAAGGGAAACTTTCCACTGGCCATTGGAGGTGACGGTAATATCCTTCGCTCCAGCCTCTGAACTGATAGTGACCGAAGTGGATTTTCCATAGGTCCCGGGTTCAATCTCCACGGGGACCTCTTCCTGGCAGGAAAGAGCCGCTCCGACGAGCATCAAAATGATTGATAATTTAGTTATGGGTTTCATGGCTGGTTCCTTTTATTTATCTTTTTCTAATTGATCCACCCAGGCGAGCCCGCCGATGAGATTGTCCCAATGCTCACGGTTGATTGTGAACAGGTAGAAGTTGTCTATGAATACCCTGCTTGGAGAGGCATTCGTGTATTCTCCGTCCATTACCCTGATACGGGTGGAAGAGGAGAGCATGTTTCCGGGCTTTGAGACCACATAGAAGCGGTTCCCGACATTTGTCCACATACTTTTTGCCAGCTCTTCTGCATTCGGGTCCAAATTTGGAACCTTAACGGTCTTGACTTTGCTTCCGTCGGAGAATTCTCCGCCTCCAGTGACTTCAACTGTCAGAGTGACGTCATCCTTGACACCTTCTTTGTCGGCGTATGCGACGGCATCGAAATAAACAAGGAGTACGGTGTCCCTATAGAAGTTGGAGTTATAGGGAGAGATGAGGTCTGCTCCGTGTGAGGCGTCATCACCAAGCTGGATGAAGCCGTTACGACCGAAGCAGTAGGCTTCGTCAAGCCCGGGGCCCTTCGTAGAAGACCAGCCTTCGTCGGCCTGGGCTTCTGTCCAAAGGGAAATCAGACGGCCGCCGAGACCCTCCAGAGGGTTGGCAGAGCCATACTGAAGGAAGGAGAAATTGCTTCCGGAGCGGGAGGCGAATCCTTGGTTCACCTGCACGAAGTTGTTGAGGTACTTCTCCGGGGCCATCAGGGAGATCGTTCCAGCCCTGCGGAACGGAGCGCCCTCCTGGTCCTTTACAGTGAAGGTGATGATATCCTTTCCGGTGGCGGCGTCATGCCGTTTTCCTTCAAGGGTCAGCCAGTCCTTCACCGTGGAAGCAGTCTCGAACTTCATCGTGTACTCCACATTGGCATCCACGTAAAGGGAATAGGTGCCTCCGTCCGCAATGTTGACCTGAGGGTTATATGTGCCCTCTTCGTCAGCCTTGTCGGAAGCCAGCAGGTATTCTCCACGGGACCAGTCTTTCTCCTCACAGCCGACAAGAGCAGTCAGCGCAAGAAGTGCAGTCAGGATGAATAGATTCTGTTTAGCCATAGATTGACTTGTGTTATTAAAAGGTTTTGATTGTGTTATAGTAATACTACTTATTGTAGCGGATTGCGAAGTATTCGATTGTACTGGCGTGAGCCTCATCTCCCTTGGGTTGGTCGATAAGGTGGGCGTTGGCGTAGTCGGAACCGTCGCTGCAAAGGTCGTTGACAGGGCATAGCCTGATATAGACATTCGGCTGGCCGAGAATCTCGAGAGGAAGCTCGAAATCAATGGTTTTGAACGCTACGATAGAAGAATAGAGGGTGTTGGCCCAGACGGATACATCCGGAACTGTGTAGTTCCCGAGAAGATGCCACTGGATGTCATCCTTTGCCGCCTGAGAGTCTGTGAAGGACCATTCGGCTTTCCAATAACGCGGAGAATACCAGTTTTGCTGGGTATTCAGCACGCTGATCTGCATTGAGATGTGATCGGTAGTGATTCCTTCAGTGGAGAAGTTGAACAGCCAGCCGTATGGTCTTCCGGTGTCATAATCCCACCAGAAGTGGCTTGCCCAACCGGTAAAGCATCCGCCAGGGACTTGGCTTTTGCCGTACAAAGAGCTGGAATTGTTGTTGATTCCGCCGCTGCCCATCGAGGTACCGACTGCGTCAGTGCTCTTCGCATAGGGTCCGCACCATTCGAGGGTCCCGTCGGGATTGTAGCTGAGAAGATTAGCCATTGCGGTGTTTCCGGTATAATAGTGCTCCTTTGTCGGGTCGATAACGATTCCGAGGCCGTTTTTGTTGCCCCAGTTGAGTCCGAACATGTAGTTGGCGTTGTTTCCCATAGGGCCAAGATACTCATAGGTTCCGGAACCCCACATGTGCTGGTTGTAGGTCTTCTGGGTGTATTCTTTCGCCTCGCTTCCGGTGTATTTTCTCTGGTATGTATGGGTCATCCATCCATTTTCTCCGTATGTCGGACGGCATACTTCGTTCTCGAGGTCAGGGTTCCAATAGCGGTACTCTGTCAAAAGGGCGGAGAAGCTGTCCTCGACGCTGTCGTTCATCTGACCCCAGACGTCATCTCTGGTCTGATGGCGTATCTGGTAACGTCCGATGTTGCCGAGAGTCTCATCGTCTTCCATTTCGAGAGGATCGCAGCCGTCTCTCCATTCGAAACGCGGGAACCTCTCATGGACGATGACACCGGAAATCTTACCGGAGCCGTAAGGAAGCCTTGTTCCGTCATTGCGGTAGACGCAGACGGTGTTGGTGTACATATAGATGGTGTTGGCATTGATGTCGCGGACCATCAGAGGATACTTAGAAAGACGGTGTGCATTGGTACCGATTGCATATCCTTCATTCACAGGGGTGATTGCGCCCTTGCGGACAGGGAATTCAACGTCTTTGAGGGTAACGTATGTGTATACGTCATCGTCGGTGAGGTCTTTGATGTATTTTTCCTTTACGGGAACGTCAGCCTTTGTCCCGGCAATCTGGGAAACCACCATATTCTTGGTTACTCCCTTGACAGTTACGCGGTCAGGGTTGAACGCAAGGGATGGGGTTGTTCCATAGAGGAGTATCTGGACCTTGTCGAACTGCTTGAAGGTATTGTCTTCAGGGGTTTCAGTGACAAGCATTACTCCCTTGGATCCATCCATGCTCTCCAGATAGACCGTTCTCTGGGATCCGGTATAATCGATAGAGGAAGTTGTCTTCTGCTCGTTCTCACCAGAGTTTCCTTGAGCCGGATTACTGACTACGATTCCTTCGAGGATTATATAGTCCTCAACTGGCTTGCCAACGGCGTAGACATCGATGAAATCCTTGAAAGTAACTGCCTTTCCGAGAGCCTCTTTGGCGTTTTTCTGGACAATATTGAGCTCGATACCTACCTCGTCACCCCATCCGTCGGTATATGAAATATTGACAGTGGAAGTACGGGGAGTCTCGGGATCCGGATTTGCCGCGCTCGTGATGGAAAGGTTTGCGGTAGTGTCAGTAAGGGCTTCGACACCGATGTTCTCGATCCATGTAGTATCGGCACCTTCCCTGAATGACTTATTGACAGTCATATACTCGAAAGGAACGTTGGTCTTTATGATGTCTTTCAAAGTGCCGCCTGCTCCGTCGAGGATGATAGAGGTGTTCTCTTTGTTCATGAAGGCAGTAAGGGTTCCTTTCTGCTTCAAGGAGATGGTGTCCCTTCTCTCGTCTACATCGCTGCAGAGCACGATCTGGGACATTCTCTTGAACTCTTCGTTGAAGTCGAATGTAGCCTTGATAAGGTCGTCGCCGTCACCTGTAGTCTTGTCGAAAGAAACCCAGGAGGCGTCGTCCAGCCTTTCGATATGGAAAGGACCGTTCGAGTAGACGAGTATCTCCTTCTTTCCTCCTTCAGCGTCGGCTACATACTCTTTCTGCGTGGCACCAAGCTCAACGAGCTTGATGTCAGCAGAATCGTCATAGTCGCATGCGCTTGCCAGACCGCCAATAGCGAGGATGGCAGCGCAACTTCTGAGTAGAATATTGATATTTTTCATATCTCTGATGCGTTTTAATTGTAACGGACGGTGATAGTTCCGATACGGATTTCAGTCTTCTTGTCAGTAAGAGTTCCCTTCTCGATTCCAAGGTTCTCGAGGTAGGTTGATGCTGACGTGCCGGGCTTAGTGTCAGCCACCTTGTCTGCAACCTGCAGTCTGAGGATGACTTTAGCCTTTCCAAAGCACTCCTGAGGGAGCTTCCTGAGGTGATCCTTGAATCCAGGGCAGGAATCCTGTGAAGTGGTCGACCACCATACAATGGAGCGGTTCTTTATCATCTCGCCCGGAACAGGTTTGAAGGAAGCACCGTCATCAATCGAGTAAAGCAGATTCCAGTGAGCAGGGGCATCGAGGGTGGAATTATTCATCGCTCCATGGTTCCAGACTATTCCGAAAATCATGTTGGTGCCGCTGATTCCTTCGGTGGAGAAGCTGATGTCGAAGTATTTTCCGGTGTCGGTAGCGAAGTCCCACCACTTGTTGTCCAACCTCAGAGCTGCGCTTCCGATAAGACCCTTGGCTCCGGCTGCCGTTCCCTCATGAGGAGACATTGAGTTGAAGTCAGAGGCTGCCGCTGTAGTTGCGCCGTGGAGATTGAGAGTTCCGGAGCCGATTTCAGGAGTCGTGTCTGCAGACTTGTTATTCCAGTTCCATTCAACAATGGTCTTGGAGAAAGCAGGCTCCTGAAGTTCGATGTCACTTTCTTCAATAGGACGGATCTTGTAGCGTCCGAGCTCGCCGTAGCGGACAAGCTCTTCGCCTACGATGATGCCCTTGTAATTACCGGATCCCTGTGCGACGACCTCCGTACCGTTACCGGTCTTTCCGTCTCTTCTCCAAGGAACCATTGAATTAGTGAGCATGTAGATTACATTTCCTCTCTTGTCGCTCATAAGGAGAGGGGCTACATCCCAGCGGGGTGCGCTTCCTGTTCCTGAATACGGGTTGACCACAGGATCCTTGATAGAGTAACCGTCTGTGCAGTTGGTATAAGCTCCGTCCTTGCACATGATCTCGATATCCTGGAGGGTGACGAGGGTGAACACATCGTCATCGGTGAGCTGGTCGATTGTCTTCTTCTTCGCGGGAACAAGGAATGAGTCGGGAACACCGATCGTCTCGATGATATTGTCAGCGGTCAGTCCGGTAAGGGTGTAGCATACGACAGGAGAGGTCTCTTTGACGAGAGTCAGACCGTTGATGCTGATGCGGACCTTTGACCAACGTACGGTGACATTGTCATCGGTGGTCTTGAATTTCAGCTGAAGTCCGTATTTTCCGTCAACGCTCTCGATGTATGCGGTCTTGTAGTTCTCAGTGAGATCGAACTTGAACTGGGCCGTCTGGGGGCTCTGGCAGACATTTGCGCTCTCAGGTGAAGAGACAATGAAGCCTTCGATATACTGGAGGGAAGAAATCTCGCCTGCGGGGAGAGCTCTGAGCTGCTCGAATGAAATCGCCTGAGGGTAAGCCTTCTGGGTGATTTCATAGCTCTGCTCGATAGTATCGCCTCCGTTGGTGTACTTGACTACAACTTTCGCCTTCCTGTCCGCTCCGCTTTCGTTTTTGCTGAGTTTGAAGGCGAGTCCCTCTGCTGTCAGTTTGACTCCGGAGAGCCATTCTGCAGCGTCTTCAGGCACGGTGTACGCAATGTTGTTGGTATAAAGGAAAATATTGTTTTCGGATGTGCTGACAACATAATCACCGTTGAATCCGGCATATTCGCCGCTCGCGCTGTCAAGAGTCAGTGCAGGGGAAGAAATGCCCTGGGTGATGTTCTGTGTAGCAGCGTAGAGATTACCCTCGGCATCTTCTACGTACACTCTCATCACCGCTGTCCTTACATCGTCGGAAGTGTTCTCGGCAACGGTGTAATTGACTTTATCCTTGGTGAAGTTGTTGACAGTTACCCACGGAGTAATTCCAAGAGTGTCAGGAAGTTCCTCTCCGAAAGTGGCGGTCCCGAGAGAGACTCCGTTGTTGTCAAAGTACTCTGTGGCTACCTTGAACTGAGAGAGGCTGTACTGCATGTTCGTGGATATGGAAGAGGAGATGTCAGCGGAGGATTTGAGGAGGCTCACAGCTGCATTCTCGAATGTGAGAGAGCCCTCGGTGATATTTCCCTTCTGCGTGACTTTGATAGTATCGCGGAGTTCGCCCTTTGTGAGGACGATTCCTATCATTCTGGACACTCCGTAGTTGGCGGAGTATGAAAGAACGATATCATGGTTGCCTTCTCCTGAAAGTTTGTTCAGAGAGGCCCAATCTGCCTGGTGAGTGAATCCTGCTGTCCATGGACCGTCCGCATAAATGAGGATATGGGTGGATCCCGCGGTCTTCTGGAGGGTGAGATTGTGGTTGGTCACTGCAAGCGGAAGATCGAGCTCATAGGGCTTGTCACAGGAGAAGACTGCTACCGCCGCTGCGGCTGCCGCCAGGACGGATAGGAATGTATGTTTCAATGTATTCTGATTCATATTCATTCTGCTTTATTACAGTCCATACTTTTCATACTCCTTGTTGTCGAGGTTGTGGTTGAGACCTACCTGGACGTCAGGGATCGGATAGTACTCGTGGCAGGGGAGGATGTTTTCCTGGAGACGGTTGTAGTCATTGTTGTCAACGACTGCCTGATACCAGATGCCCCAGCGGACGAGGTCGAATTTGCGCTGGAATTCTCCGAAGAGTTCGCGGGCGCGCTCATTGCGGATTTCATCCTGCAAACGGACGGATGTACGATAAACATATTCGCTGAGTCCGGCACGTGTACGGGTCATGTTGAGGTATTCAACTGCCTTATCATCCTGTTTGAGCTCGTTGTAGCACTCTGCAATCATCAGGATGGCGTCGGCATAGCGGAAGACCTTATAGTTGTTTCCGTCAGCGGTTCCAATCTGTCCCGGGCACCAGAATTTAGGTCCCATCCACGGACGCGAGCTGACGCTGCTGAACTCTTTTCCGTCATATGACCAAGCCATGTTGTAGTTCTTCCTGATATCCTTTCCGAGCTTGGATTGAAGACCCTGGCTGAAGTAGACGTTAGGACGCATTGCAGCCCAAGTAGTCACCTGGTCGCCAAGTTCAGGAATCTCGACTCCGTCAAAGATTGCAGACCCGCTCTTTCTGGTAGGATAGCAAATGCAAGAAGCATTTGAAGTATAGGTGATTCCTCCCTGAGTGTAGGTATGTTGCACCTCGAGTATGGATTCAGGCGTGTTCTTGTTGCGGAACATTACGTTTTCGGCGTAGTCATAATTGGAAAGGGGACCATAGATATCCTCGAGGTGGTGGAGAGCATCGAGAGCGACCTCCCATTCCTGGTTCCACATTGCCATTTTTGCAATCAGCATATAAGCGGCAGCGGCTCCAAGACGGTTGCCTTCGTTGTCATAAGTCCTTGTCTGAGCGGCAAGCGGAGCAAGCTCCTGAAGGTCTTTGATACAAGTATCCCTCGTCTCTACCGCGCTCATTCTAGGAAGCTTTCCAATCCTTTCCTGGACATCAAGATCGGTTACGTCGTCGAAGTAGAACGGCACGTCTCCAAAGAACGAAGTAAGAGTGTAATAGTAGAATGCGCGGAGCACCTTAGCCTCGAGGAGAAGGGCGATTCGCTGAGGGTTGTCCTCATCGATGTTGCCTTCTTCGTCAATCCATGCATGGGAGTTCTCGATTCCCTGTACTGCGAAGTTACATCTCTGGACTCCGGTGTAGCACTGCTGCCAGACTGTGGCACCGTGGCGGGGCGTCACGGGGGAGATGTCAAGACGCGCGTCCAAAGTACCTGAAGGGCAGTATGCTATATCAGTGCAGCATTCTGTTGCAATCAGGTAGGTATAGTTGTAGAAATTCTTCATCGGGATGTAGCAGCTGTTGACTACTGACTGGCACTCCGCCGGTTTGCGGAAGAAGTTGTCCGGAGTCGAGAGAGCTGAAAGGTCCTCGTCAAGGGAGCAAGATGCAGCCGTGATGATAGCAGCGATGCCTGCTACAGCCATATTTATAAAACTTTTTCTCATAATCTTGTCCTCCATCATTTAGTACCTCAGCTGGATGCTGAATGTAACAGTCCTGGCTTTAGGATAGGCTCCGAGGTCGACACGTCTCAAAGTTGAGGATGTTCCTTCGGAGGAGACATCCGGATCGAATCCGTTATAATTCTTCCAGAGGTAGAGGTTGTCGCCTACACAACTGAGAGTCAGATCCCTGAATACCTTGCTCTTCTTCTGGAGATCGAAGGTATAGGAGATCGATACATTCTTGAGGCGAACAAAGGAAGCGTCATGGATCATAAAGTCGCTCGGAAGTGCGGCGTCTGCGGTTCCTGCTGCTCTCGGGATGTCGGAGAGAGGATTTCTTTCCGGGTGCCATGAATTCAGCATGTAGCGGTACTGGTTGGTGAAACGGGAACCGGCCATGTAGATTTCCGAGTAGTTGTAGATCTTTCCTCCGAGTGAATAAGCGAAGTAGACACCGAGTTTTAGATGCTTCCAGAGGTAGAAGTTGTTCTGGATACCTCCATAGAGGTAAGGATCCGCATTACCCTGATAGACAAGGTCTTCGCGGCTCAGTTTGCCATCATGGTTGATATCGTAGAAACGGGCGACGCCGTTGCCCTTTGAAGACGGGCTGGCGTAGGTGTTGGTGACTTCATTACGAGCCCTTTCCTCATCATTTTTCCAGACACCGCCGTACTTGAAGCCCCAGAGGGCGTTCAGAGGATAACCGGCTACATATCCATACATCATGTAGGAGTTGTTTCCTGGTGCGTTGAGAGCTGCGACATATTCCTCGCCTCCGATGTCATCGACCATCTGGTCGTTGTGGGAAAGGGTGAGGGAAGTAGTCCAACTGAAGTTCTTCTTTTCAATGTTCCTGGTCTCTATGGTCAACTCGACACCCTTGTTGGAAGTCTTTCCGATATTGACAAACTTGGAAGAATAACCGACCTGGTAAGGAACCTGGACGTTGAGAAGAAGATCGTCGGTCTTCGACGTATAAGCCTCAGCAGTGATATTGAGTCTTCCGTTGAAGGCACCGAAGTCGAGACCTATATTATAAGAACGGGTCTTCTCCCACTTGAGGTCCGGAGAGTCGAGCCTGCTGCGGTAGAATGCGACCGGCTGCGATCCGTTGAACAGATATCCGGCTGTGGTTGATGAGAGGGCCGCATGAGAGCGGTAGGCGCTGATAGCGTCGTTTCCTGAAGTACCGGCACTCAGACGGAGAGAGAGTTCGTCAAGCCATGGAGCCCTGACCCATGGTTCATTGGCGATGTTCCATTTGAATGCGGCCGAAGGGAATGTTGCGTACTTGTTATTCTTCGCAAAGTTTGAAGCACCATCCCTACGGAGAGTGGCGGTAAGGTAGAACCTTGAATCGAAGTTGTAGTTGATTCGTCCGAAGTAAGAGAATTTCTCTTTGTTGGTAACTGCGGTAGTGACTTCGTAGGTTTCCTTATCCTGAACGGCATTCATATTGTTCCACATGACCTCGTCGTCCATGTAACCCTTACCGGAAACCTCGAGATCATGGGAGGTGAACCTGTAAGCGGAGAGACCGGCCATGAAATCGAAATTGTGCCTTCCGGTTTTGAATTTATATGTAGCGGTATTCTCGCTTGAAAGTGAGTACTCGTCCCACTCATACCTGTAAGCCTGTCCTCCTTCGTTCTCGGCCTTTGCCGGGAGGTTTCCGGGAAGATAGCGGTAAGTGTGTCTCTGATAGAGATAGTATCCGAGGGTGCTCTTGATTTCAAGTCCCTTGATAGGGGTCAACGTCGCAAAGACATTGTGGTTTGTGGTGTGACGGGCAAGATAGTGGGTGTTGAGAGCTATCAAGGCTGCGGGAGTGTTGATAAGTCCGCCGCCGTAGTAGAGCTCGTTGACCGTATCCTGAGGCCTCATGAGAGGGTTGAGGTACATGGCGCCTGAGCTCCATGAGGTTCCTCCGATGGTGACCTTGTTCTGGTCATTGTGCCTCCATGTATACTGTCCGCTATAACCGACTTTCAGCCAGTTGAAGAGCTTGCGGTCGAAACTGATACGGCCGGTAAAACGCTGCTGTCCGCTATCTTTGATGATACCCTCGGTGTCATTGTAGGAGAAGGAAGCGTAGTAGGTGCTCTTGCCTTCGGTTCCGGTCAGAGAGAGGGCGTAGTTCTGGGTGATGGCGGTTCTTGTCACTTGCTTGATCCAGTCGGTTCCTTCTCCCTTTGAAAGCGGGTCTTTGTAGACGCTCTCGGAAAGAGGAGTATCCGTTCCTACATCCGGGTGATTCTCGTCGTTGCCGAAATAAGCCATATCGTTTCTGAAGATCTGGAATTCGGTTCCGTTCATCAGGTCCAGGCCCTTGGGAAGCTGGGCTACACCGAGGTCTGCCTTGAAGGTGATGTTGGTTTTGCCGCTCTTTCCGGAGCCTTTCTTAGTGGTGATGATGATGACTCCGTTGGATCCTCTCGAACCGTAGATAGCAACCGAGGATGCGTCCTTAAGGACGGAGATGCTCGCGATATCGTCGGAGTTGAGGTCGTTGAGGTCATGGATGGCATCGATAATACCGTCGACAACATACAGCGGCTCGTTGGAAGCCGTGATGGAACGGGTACCACGGATACGGACGGAAGTCGTTGCACCAGGTGCTCCGGAGGTCGACATGAAGTCAGCTCCTGCGATACGGCCCTGGAGGGCGTTATCAATTGAAAGGACGTGGGCGGTCTCGAGGTCGGCCATCTTGACGTTGGTGACAGCTCCTGTAAGGTCCTGTTTCTTGACAGAGCCGTATCCGATTACGACTACGTCGTCAAGGACATTCTGGTCTTCTTCGAGGTTGACAATGAACCTTGTCCTTCTTCCGTCGATCTTGAAAGTCTGGGTGATATAACCCATATAGAGTATTTCGATTGTCCTGCCTTTGGGAACATTCAGGGAGAAGTCTCCGTTATTGTCGGTAACAGTTCCCTTAGTGGTATCTTCCACTTTGATAGTAGCACCCGGAAGCGGCTGATTGTCAGCGTCTAACACTGTTCCGGATATCTTGATGTTCTCTTGTCCATAGAGAGGCTGCGCGGAAGAACCGGCAAGCAGCAGGGCGAGTCCTATAAGACTCAGCGCCAATATTTTTACTGTCTTTTGCATCTATGTACTTCTTTTACTGGTTCTCGGATACTTCCTTGTTTCCAAGGACTTTGTCTAGTCCGCTGCTTCCGTTGGTCTTCCACAGGTCGACGTCTTCATAGGTCTTGCTAACAGCAATCCTGCGGATGTAGATGTTGTCCATATAGACCCTGTTCGGAGTGCCCTCGGCCCCGCTCATGTCGCCGGCCACAAAGTGAATGCGAGTGTTGCCGGTAATAGGGCTGTTGGGAGCGCTGATTACACCAATCATGAAATCGGTTCCTTTCCACATAGAGGACGGGAATTTCTCATCCTGCATGTCGTAGTAGGGAAGCTCTATGTCCATCTTGGTCTTTCTCTCACCAGAATCGAAACCGTCACGGAGAACTCCGCCGCCGACAACTTCCACGCTGAATTTATTGGCGTCCTTGTTGCCTTCAAGGTCGGTGTAGGCGACAGCCCTGAATGTAACGACGAGGAGGGAGTCGCTCAGAAGATCGTTCACGAACGGAGTGTAAAGGTCTGCTCCATGTCCCTTGTCATCGCCAAGAAGGACATATCCGTTCTTGCCATAGAAGAAGGGCCCATTGGTGCCTTCGATTTTGGTTGAAGTCCAGCCGCGGCCGATATTGGTCTGGGACCACTCTGAGAAAGGAGTGCCATCGTCCTTGCGGGGGTCGGCAGTGCCATACTTGCTCCAGGAGAAGTCACTGCTGAGCCTTGCGTATAGGCCCTGGTTGATAGTTACATAGGTTCCGAGACTCAACTCAGGAGCCATAAGCATCAGGGTGCCTGTCCTCATTGTGTAATAGGCATAGGTGGATCTCGGAGAGACATTCAGCGTCACTACGGAGGTGTTGTCATCCTCTTTAGTCACGCTTTCCACTGTTGCCCAAGGAGTCGAGGCATCGTCCTGCCACTGCGCCGAAAACTCGACGTTTGACTTGACATAGAGTCTGAATTCGCCTTCTTCCACTCCTACGCTGTAGGTGGTCGCGGGTTCTTCCTGATCAAGATTGGCGTAGACATCGATAAACTCGCTTCTCTCTGCGTTCGGATCGTTATGAACGCAGGAAGAAACGACCATCGGGGCGGCTGCGATCAATCCTGCTCCGAGAAGAGTTCCGGCCAGGCTTTTCAGACTGCTCACGAATCTGTTGTTTGACATAAATGAAATGATTAGTTAAATAATTAGAATTTGAAATCTACTAGAATGGGCCTATGGTCTGAAGGATCCCTGAACGAAGAAACGTATTTACTTACCTTCGGGTCTGTCCATCCGTCCATAATGATATAAGCCTCTTCGACTTTGTCCATAAGTGCAGGGGACGCATATAGAAAGTCTATTCTGGATGTTCCTCCGGTAGAAGCAATGAAATAATTCGGATAAGTTTCGTGGATTACGTCTTTCAGGTCGGTCTTGTTCAAAATGACATCCTGAGTCAGCAAAGCTGTGTTGCTCTCGGAATATTTATAGTACCAGTTGTCGAGGCGGGAACGGGAGTTGAGGTCTCCGAGGAGAATCCATTCCCTGCCGGCATATTCAGGATTGTTTATCGTCTTCTTGACTATATACTCCATCTCGAATTCCCTGTAATAATCGCCTCCATGTTCCGCCTTGCTGGCTTCACGGTCTGAATCTCCGCTTACCCCGTATGCGTATGCCTGAGGCCACATATGGCAGGTGACAAAGCTGAGGGTGCGTCCTCCCACTGTAATCTCCTGTATTGCGGCTCCGTGAGCGATGGGCTTCCCGGAGACATCGCTGTCGGTTATCTTCAGGACGGTCTTTATCGGATACTTCGAGGTTATTGATTGAGGATAATTATCCCTGTCTCCGCCCGTAGCTGCATAGGTGTGTCCGTAACGGGCTCCGAGTGTTGCCCAGCCTGCGGGAAGGAAGCGCGAGGAGGTGGAAGATTTTGTGTTATCTTTATATATGGTCTCGGATTCGCACCAGACACAGATATCAGGGTCATAAGTCTTTACCCATTTGACGAAGTTGTTGTAGTTGTTGGCCTGGTCTGCCCACATTCCGTTCTGGATATTCCAGTAGAGGACACGAACGGTTCCGGCAGCTTTCTTTGTCCTGTCGGCGACCTTCCTCACTTCGATATTGTCAACATAGAATCCATGGTTCATGCTTGAGGTCTGGTTCCCCGCGAGATAGAGCGAAGTTCCGCCTCCGCCTCTTTCTATGTCCATCACGACGTGATGCCATTTCTTCGCCTCGGCAATGCTCGCAGGAATGGAGACACTGGAATGAGGAACTTTGAGGATAGCGTTCGCTGCTTCATAACCCGAATTGCTGCTAACCAAGAAGTAGGGAACCCCGTCTATGGTAATAACTTTTTTTATCATTCCGCCACCGATGACGTTGCATAGAAGGTCGTCGTTAATGCCGTTGCAGAAGCAGAAATCGAAGGAAATTCTCATGTCGGCAACTCCCTCGATGTTACCGAAAGCGGGTGTGCGCATTATGCCCCTTGCGGATCCGGTCGCAGCAACCGCAATGCAGCCCTGGTATTCCTGACAGCGGAACATGTAGGTCCAGTCCGTAAGGTTGCGGCTCTTGACATAAGATTCGCTCATCTGGTGCGAAGTCCCTACTGTCTTTCCGGAAACATTGTCCCAGACATTGGGCTGGATAAATCCTGAACCGGCGATGTTGTAAGCGACTTTTGTCATGGCATATTCGTACCCGGTGCGGGATGTGGCGCCGTCGATTCCGACTGTCTCAGAGGTAGGCGAGTAGCCTTTAGAAGCGCTTCCTCCCATTATATCTCCGCCCCAAACGAAGTTGTCGAAGCCCTCATACCAAAGGAGGTCCTCGTCAGGACGGTACTCGAACTCGACTGTGAGAGTCTCGCCGGCTTTCAGTTCGGTGGCGGAAACCTTATAGACCATAGCCTTATGGGATGCGTCTACAAGGGTAATTTCAAATCCTCCGGGATATTCACCGGGGGCAACGATGACCGGGAAACTGCTTCTGGAGGAGAGAGGCGTGCCTGTCCCTGACTTCCCGGTACAGTTCATCACGGCAAAGCCGATTCCTTCGGAGAGCTGAATCCGCTTTTTCGAAGGGATGAATGATCCTTTGCCTGCAAGGTTGGCTCCGGTACTTTTGATTTTAATGGAAATAATTGAACTTGAACCTTTTGGCTTAACGTCAATTACGGAGAAACCATCTCCGAATTCAAGTTTTCCGCTACCGCTTTCGGCGGAAGCAAAGAGGGGAAATCTCTTCATGTCCTCGGCAGTCGAACCGACGAATTGGGAAAAGGGAATGACGAGGTCGGAGTATGCGGAGGCGCCGTACCATGCCGATGTCCCTTTCATTTTTAGGACGGCATTGTATTGCCCCGCCTTCTCAACATCTGCATAAAACTTCCCGGAAGCGTCTTTTGAGATAGTGACGCTGCTGCCGTTGACTTCGAGATTATACTGGTTGAATACTTCGGGAGTAATCCCGAGGACCTTTCTTGTCGAGCTGCCTTCCGCCGAGATGTAAATCCTTTCTGCTCCTTCGGGTATGGGCGTTTCTTCCTGCTCTGATGGTTTAGGATTGTCAGGCTTGTTTTTGTCGTTGCATGAGACGACGCATAAAGTTAAACACAGCATTAAAAATGCCGTCATGCGTGAAATGATGGTTGTCATGTTATCAATTTGTTCAATACAAAGGTACAAAAAATGTAGTAAACTTGTAATTCCAATTCAACTAATACTCTGAAAGAATATTATTATATTTGCAGATTGTTATGGAAAAAAAGATAAAATGTCTTATACTGGGTGGCGGTCCTGCTGGATACACAGCTGCCATCTATGCCTCCAGGGCCAATCTCGCTCCCGTGCTCTACGAGGGGATGGAACCTGGCGGCCAGTTGACAACTACGACTGTCGTTGAGAACTTTCCCGGATTCGAAGGGGGAGTAGACGCTACTACCCTTATGGCTTCCATGAGGGCACAGGCAGCGTCGTTTGGAGCGGACATCAGGAGCGGTGCAGCTATCGCTGCAGATCTCTCCAAAAGGCCTTTCAAAATTACTCTTGACGGAGGTGAAGTAATTGAAGCTGAGACTCTTATTATAGCGACAGGAGCGACGGCCAAATACCTTGGACTGCCTTCTGAGCAGAAGTATCGCGGCGGCGGTGTTTCCGCATGCGCGACCTGCGACGGATTCTTTTACAGAAAGAAGACGGTGGCTGTTGTCGGAGGAGGCGATACTGCCTGCGAAGAGGCCCTCTATCTTGCAGGACTTTGCAAAAAAGTCTATATGATTGTACGTCGCGATGTGTTCCGCGCCTCAAAAGCGATGCAGAAAAAAGTATTCGATACGGAGAATATCGAAGTCCTTTGGAACTGCAATACCCGCGAAGTCCTTGGCGACGGATTTTCCGTTACAGGAGCTCGTCTTGAGAGAAAGGATGGCAAGGTCTTTGATATTGAAATCGACGGATTTTTCCTCGCCATAGGTCATCATCCCAATTCCGAAATGTTTGCCGGTCAACTTGAGATTGATGAAAACGGATATATAGTCACGGGAGCCAAGACCTCTGAGACATCTGTAGAAGGTGTTTTCGCGGCAGGAGACGTCCAGGATCCGCTCTATCGCCAGGCAGTGACTGCTGCTGCATCAGGCTGCAAGGCCGCCCGCGATGCGGAGAGGTTCCTTATCGAGCACAAGAACTAAGGTTTTTATGATGAAATATACTTTCAAATCCCTGATTCTAACGGCGGCGGCGATGCTCGCCATTATGGGATGCAAGTCTCAGTACGAGACCCTTCTTAACAGTAATGACGTTGATGCCAAGTATGCGGCTGCGTTCGACTTTTTCAACCAGAAAAAGTATTCCAAGGCAGCTCAGCTCTTTGAGAGCTTGTCCGTCCTGACCAATGGTACCGAGAGGGACGACACTGTCCAGTACTATTGGGGCCTGAGTAACTATCGTTACAAGGATTACTATACAGCTGAGACCAACTTTACAAAATTCCTCGAGAACTTCCCGAGAAGCCCCTTCGCAGAGGATGCCAGGTTCCTGCGCCTCGATTGTATGTACAGGAGTACCTATCGCTATGAGCTCGATCAGACCCCGACTTATGCCTGCCTGCAGGCGATTGCCGAGTACATGACCGAGTATCCCGGAGAAAATCCTCATATGGAGGCCTGCCGTAAGATGGCGGACGATCTCAATGAGAGACTTGACCGCAAGGCCTATGAGAACGCGAAGCTCTACTATAGAATGGAGGATTATCTGGCCTCAAGAGTTGCTTTCAAAAACGTCCTTAAGGATGATGCAGACAATCAGTACAGGGAGGATATTCTCTATTATACCGCGATGTCATCATACCACTATGCCCGTCTCAGCGTCAAGGAAAAGCAGAAAGAAAGGTATCTTACTTTCGTTGATGACTATCTCAATTTCATCGGTGAGCTTCCGGAGTCCAAATACCGCAGGGAGCTTGATGTTATGTACAAGCGTGCCCAGAGGGCTCTCGGCCGTTATACCGGTACCGAGGAAGAACTTAATGAGAAGGAGAAAGACTTCGCCCGCGAGCGCAAGATGATGGAAAAGGAGGAAAGTAAGAAAAATGAAACCTCCGCAGCAAAAGCGAAGTAATTATTAATGGATAACAAAGTAAAAAGAAATAATGGAAAAGAAGAAAATTCCCTCAAATACCATTACAAGGGATGTTAAGTATTTGGCAGCGCCGACAGGCAACATCTATGAATCAGTAGTTGTCATGTATAAAAGGGCCAATCAGATTGCCGCTGCAGAGAAAAAGGAGCTTACCCGCAAACTCGAAGACTGCCGCAATGAACGCGATACTATGGAAGAAGTTTTCGAGAACGAGGAGCAGATAGAAATATCGAAGTACTATGAGAGGCAGCCGAAGCCGGATCTCGTTGCGATTGCCGAGTTCGAAGCCGGTGAGCTTGAGTACAGGAGAGCCGGAGGCTCCAAATCCGAATAAAGGATGCTATCCGTCCTTCACGTCGAGAATTATGTTCTGATAGACTCTCTGGACATCCATTTCCCGGAGGGTCTAATCATTATTACAGGGCAGACCGGCGCCGGGAAGTCGATTCTTCTGGGCGCTCTTTCTCTGGTTCTGGGCGCGCGCTCTGACTCTTCAGTGATTGGAGATCATGGTGAGAATTGCGTTGTTGAGGCAGAATTCGATGTTGAAGAAGACGATACCCTCCGAAATGTTTTCAATGGTAATGACCTCGAATGGGATAGCGGCCACATAATTATCAGGCGTACTCTCTCAAGGTCCGGAAGGTCCAGGGCTTTTGTCAATGATTCCCCGGTCCCCCTTGCCGTTCTCCAAGATCTTTCTTCGAGACTTGTGGATATCCACTCCCAGCATGATACCCGCCTGCTTTCTGACAGGCGCTATCAGATGGGAATTCTGGACTATTATGCAGGCAATACGGAGCTCCTGAGAGATTGCAGGGCTTCATGGGAGAAGCTTTCTTCCCTTAGGAAGAGTCTCTCTGAGGCTAAGGATGATCTCGAAAAGTCGAAAGCGGAAAAAGATTATACAGAGAGCCGGTTCAATGAACTTGATGCAGCTCATTTAGTGGAAGGAGAGCTCGAATCGCTCGAGGAGGAAGAGAAAAAGCTTTCCAACGCAGAAGATATTAAAATGGGCCTGGGAACTATTGCAGAAGGGTTTTCTCCTTCGGAAGAGGGCCGTCCTTCCATTGACTCGCTGATCAAGGAGTCGGTCAAGACTCTCAATAGGCTTTCCCGCTTTATCCCTTCTCTCGAGACGCTTTCTTCCCGTCTTGAGTCATCCCGTCTCGAAATTGACGATATTATCGACGAAATTGTCCGTACAGACTCGGAAATCGAGCTCTCAGAGTCCCGTCTTCAGATGGTCTCCGAGAGAATATCCTTCCTATACTCGCTCATGAAAAAGCATTCCTGCTCTACGGTGGGAGAGCTTATAGAGCTTCGGGATTCTCTTTCGGATAAGCTTTTCGACAGCGCCTCTCTCGAGGAGAGAATAGCGTCTCTTGAAAAGAGCCTTTCCGCTGCCCGGAAAGAATATGATTCTTTGGCAGGGGCCCTTGATTCATCGAGACATAAAGCCGCCGGTGGCTTTGCAAAAGCAGTTGGTGATTCCCTTGAATTCCTCGAGCTTGAGAAAGCTGTTTTCCTTGTGGAAGTCGGTGATGCTCCGGAAGGCCCTTCCGGCCGAAACAGCGTGACATTCATGTTCTCATCAACAGGAAAGGCCCCTCTCGAACTTTCGAAGTGTGCATCCGGAGGCGAAATGTCCCGGATCATGCTGAGCCTCAAGGCTATGCTTGCCCGATATACTGATATGCCCTCTCTCGTTTTCGATGAGATCGATTCCGGTGTTTCCGGAAGTGCCGCGGACAAAATGGGGTCCATGATCTGCCGGATGGGGGAGAATATGCAGGTCTTCGCAATCACCCACCTTCCTCAAGTCGCTGCCAAGGGCAATGCCCATTATCTAGTGTCCAAGAGCGGAGATATTTCTTCCATCCGCCGCCTCGACGGCGAAGAGAGGATTATAGAGATCGCAAGAATGTTAAGCGGCTCCTCAATCTCGGAAGCCGCTATTCAAAATGCCAAAACTCTTTTGGGATAGTATTTCCTAATTAACCATCACGGTTCTGAAGTCCTTTCCGTAGACTATGCGTCTGACGGCGGTATTCTTGTGCCCGGAGAATTTGAAATCCGTATGGAGCCCTTTGGCGGTAGTGCCTTCGAGCAGATATTTCCAGCCTCCTCCGTACTTGGAGACTATATTTATGAAATACATCGCTGTGTCATAGCCCTGGAAGGCGAATTGATTCGGCTCTGTGCCATAAAGCGCCCTGTAAGCGAGTAGGAATTTCTGCACATCCTTGCGGCTATAGTCGACAAAGTAGGATGAGACCACATGGAGTTCTGTCTTGTGGAAGGCATCAGGATCTATATCGAAATTACGAGCTCGAGAAGGGGCATAAAGGACCACATTGTATCCCTTATTGACCATGATTCCGGCGCTTCTGGTGGCATCATTCATGAACTCCTGCCTGTCGGAAGCGACTATGATTCTGTTGATTCCGGTTTTCGTCATCTTCTGGGTAAGCCTTGAAGGAATGCCGGTACCTTCGCTCAGAGAGTATGTTATCGTCGAATGACTGATTCCATTTTCCATAAGGGCTCTTACCATTCCTTCCCCGGCTGAGCTAGCCTTGCCTTTTTCATTGAGGACGATTATAACATCTTCAGGGTTCTTGTCCTTTTGGATCCATGAAGCCAGGTCGCTGAACTGGGCCTCAGATGCACTCGGAGCCTGAATGACATTTATAAGAGTGTCGGCCATAGGGGCGGCTTTCGGATCGAGAGGGGAAATAATAGGAATCTTTCCGTCAGTTAGGGAGTAGACCTTTTTAATATCGGCGGCTGCGACAGGACCAAGAATGAAATCGCACTTTTCAAGGGAAGATTTCGAGGGTAGTCCTTTCGAGACATCGTAGACATCCAGTTCAGTTCCGATACCCTTCTCTTCCATGTCCTTGACGGCCATAAGGACGCCTGCATAGAAGTCCATATTGGTATCATTGACCTTGCCTGAGGCTCCAAGGGGAAGAAGGAGAGCGGCCTGGACTGTCTGTTTGCTGGTGAAAGTCACCTGCTCAGGGACAGTTTCCTCTACTTTTTCTTCTTCCTGGACAGGCGGAGTTACAATCTCCTCTTCCGGTTCGACCTTAGGCTTTTCTTCGATTATCGGAGGCTCCTGAGTCTCCTCTTTGGTAGAATATGCTGACCTGTCGAAAGGCTTAAGAGGAATTCTTAGTACCTGCTTTCTTGTGACTTTCTTTGAAGGAAGACGGTTATAGAGAACTATATCGTCAGCAGAAACGCCGTATTTGTTGGCGATCATGTTGAGGTCTTCATACCATTTGACGATATGTTCTACATAATCAGGAGTTTCTACCTCTTCCTTCTGAGCAGGAGCCGGAGTAACGGCTACATTGCCGCTTGACGTCGTTTTGGGAGCTTCTTCTTCCAGAAGGTCTGGATTCTTAATAGGTATGAGAAGAATAGAGTTCTTCTGGAGTCCCTTGTCAATAAGGGAAGGGTTGGCCGCATAGAGATCGTCCACTGTTACCCCATAGGCTTTCGATATCGAGAACAGTGTCTGCTTCTCGAGAACTACATGGGAATAATACAGTTTTCCGCTGAGTTTGACTTTCTCCTTCGAGACAGTGACCGGAGTAGGAACGTAGTCCTGTGCGTAAAGTGCAGGCGCTCCGGCAGTCATGAGGCAAATTGCCGTCAGGATTATGGCTTTTCTCATTTTCATGGTCTTTCGGAATTATAGTGTAGCGGCAAAGCCGGTCAGCTCCGAGCAAAATCTCTCCCACGAAAGGCGCTCTTTTTCAGAACGGATGGAAGCGATGCAGTGCTCCCTTATGCTGTCGTCGGAGAAATAGCGGAGTATTTCAGCGCGGATAGAGGCCGGGTCTGCCTTTGGGGCGACAATTCCTGTACCACGGTCTCCTATAGTGCTTTTGAGTCCACCGACGTCAGTGACGATCATCGGGACTTCGAAATGGTATGATACTGAACTGATTCCGCTCTGCGTTGCGCTCCGGTATGGGAGGACAGTGACATCTGCGGCAGAGAAGAATTTTCGGACCTCCGAGTCTTTGATGTAATTTGGAAAGACTTTGATTCTGTCTTTCCCGGGGATGGAGTCGATTATAGACTGGTACTTTTCGAATGAGCCGTAAGGCTCTCCTGCGACAATGAGTTGATAGTCCTCCGGAAGGTCCCTGAAGGCTTCCAAAAGAATGTCCAGACCCTTGTAGGAGCGGATTAGTCCAAAGAAGAGGAGATTCTTCTTCCCGTGTTCAAGCCCCAGAAGGTTTTCGGCATCCTCTCTCGGAAGCTTCTCCCCGAAATGGGAATATAGCGGGTGAGGAAGCAGTATGTGTTTTGCGTCCGGCTTAAGAGCGAGAAGATCGGCAGTAACACTGTCCGACATTGTTACAAAGCCGTCGACCCCGCCGAGGAAATACTTTGTCAGGGGCTTATCGAAGAACCTCTGTTCATGCGGGATTACATTGTCGAGCACGGAAACGCTCTTACATCCGACGTGGCGGGCAATATATCCGAGGGAAGGAGCGAACCAGGACATCCAGTATTTCATAACCAGAAGATCCGGCTTCCACTCCCTGATAGCCCTTGCCGTCTTTCCGTATGTAAAAGGATTGGCCGTATCCAGCAGAGATACGCTCTCTACAGGTACGGCCTCGTCGTCAGGAGTCACGTACTGCGTTTTTCCGGGGAAGAGGATTCCGGGGTATTGCCTTTTGAAATTGAATGCCCTGACATCATGCTTTTTGCCCAGCTCGTTCAGCATACTGGCATTGAACTGGGAGATGCCGCCCCTTAGCGGATAAAAACTTGACAGTAACGCGATTTTCACGGATTATTCGGTAGCGCTTTTGGTCTTTACGTACTCGTCGTTGAGACCCTTGAGAAGCTCGTCAGTGATGTCGAGAGTAGGATCTCCGGTCACGACGGGAGTCGGGAGGATGTCGCCGGTAGTCGTAAGGATCAGTGCATATTTCTTTTCAGCATTGAACTTGAGGACAAACTCGTTGATGGCGTTGGCGATCTGGTTGAGGGTAACCTGCTGCTCCTCAGCTATTTCCTGCTGCTTCTGCATTGCGTACTGCTGGTACTGCTTCTGTTTCTGCTGGAGCTTCTGCTG
>JAEEGL015380507.1_pt1 | contig 24981 bp, 15 predicted proteins | sample 9134231 | NCBI WGS metagenome assembly JAEEGL01 (sample SAMN16246548, study PRJNA631951) | gut metagenome | biome: gut microbiome; feature: rumen; material: fiber-attached | host: Bos | place: Iran: Karaj | collected 2018-10 | reverse complement strand
TTAACTTATTTTATTAAAAGCAATATCATAATAATTTATTCAATATATTTTTTACTTAAAATAAATGATAATTTAATTATTAAAAAAATATTTATTAAAATAAGTAAATTTATAAATAATTCAAATAATTAAAATATGAATATTTATTTCATTAATTTTTATTCCTTGCTTTTATCTTTTTTAAAAAAAAATAAAAAAAAATTTATAATAAATTAATATAATAAATTCAATAAAAAAAAATTAAAATACTTTAAATACCTCTAATTATAAATTTTAATATACTTATTAAAATAATTATATATTATAAATAACTAAAATTAAATTTTAATTATAAATATTACCACATTACGAATTTATATAATTATATTTTTCATCATATCACTATATTCCTTAATAGAAATTTCTCCATTTCCATCTTTATCAATTTTATCAATAATTTCTTTTAAAGATTTTTCAGCATCTTTATCATTTTTTACTCCAAAAACTTCTTTTAATTCATTTAAACTAATTTCCCCAGAACCATCTTTATCCATATAATCAAAAGTAAATTTTAATACATTTTCATCTAAAAAAATTCTTTTATCTAAAGCACCTCTTGAAAATTCTTCACATTCAATAAAACCATTATTATCATTATCAATATTTTTAAAAATTTCATTTACTTTATTATTTAAATCTTCATTAGAAGAATAATTTAAATATTTTAATAATCCTTTATAAGTTTCTTCTTTTGATAATTTTCCATTACCACTTATATTAAACATAATAAATATTTTATTTATATTTTTAATTTCATTTAAATCTGGAAAATTATGAACAAGATAAGTTAAAGCTAATTGTTGTAATTTATTCTTTGGTTTATACATAATTAAATTATTAATAGTTTTCATCATAAAATATTCATTTACTTGAATAAAATATTCTTTAGTATTTAATAAACTAAACCAAGGATGTTCTAATGCATTTTTTGCACTTATTCTCTTATTAACATTCAATTCTAAACATTGTTTAATTAAATCTTTTGCTTCTTCTGATATATTATCAAATGGTTTTTTATTTAAATCATATTTACCTAATTTAATCTTTTGTATAATTTCTCTTTCATCTCTTCCATTAAAAGGTACATTTCCACATAATAAAATATATAATATAACACCACAAGACCAAATATCACATTTTTCATTATATTTCTTATTTAAAACTTCAGGAGCAATATAATAGCAACTTCCTAAAACTTTATTTTCATTTTTATCATTTTGTTTAATTTTAGCAGTACCAAAATCAATTAATTTAATATTATAAAAACCATTTTCAGAATCAATTGATTCAATCATAATATTTTCTGGTTTTAAATCTCTATGAATTAATTTAATTGTACAATGACAATAATTTATTGCATTAAATACTTGATACATAATATTAGCAGCAATTTTTTCATTAAAATAACCTTTTAATTTAATTTCATTGAATAATTCACCGTATTCACAATATTCAGTTATTATATAATATCCATCTGCTTCTATAAAAAATTCAAATATTTTTACTATATTTGGATGGTCTAAATTTTTTAATATTTCTATTTCGTTTAATATTTCATTTATTTTATTTTTATTATTTCTAACTTTTGTTATTCTTTTCATTGCTCTTAATAATCCTGATTTTATATTTCTTACTTTCCATACTGTTCCAGATGCACCTTTTCCTAATTTTTTTATTATTTTATATTGGTCTTTTGGATTTTTGTTATTATAATTTATTATTAATCTTGTATTTATGTCTAATTCATTTTCATTTTTTAATCCTTCGTTTTTTGATTTGTGCTTCATTATCATTTTTTCTTTTTCATTTTTTTCAGTAGTTTCTTCTAGAAAATCTAAAGTTTTTGCTCTTTTTTCTCTATTTATTTTATCCAGTGTTATTGAGTTTTTTTTTTTCTTTTTTTTTAGACTATTTGGTGAATGTGATAAGTTATGATTTTCATTTATTTCTTTTTTATATTTTTTTTCTATTGATTTTGTTTTAGTTATTTTTATATTTTTCTCTAATTGATCTGATGATACATTTGAGTGACTTCTATTTCTTTTTTTTATTGAAGATTCATCATTTTCAGTTATTGTATTAGAGTAACTTATATTTGTTTTTGTTGCAGAATCACATACTCCCATTTTTTTATTTTTTATTATCTTTGTTTTTGGTTTTTTTTTTGTTAATTTTGGAAAAAAAATATTTATTTAAATATATAAATATTTTAAAATTATCAAAAATTTTTTCTTTTATTTTTCAAATACTAATGATAAAGAGAATTTATATAATTATTTTATTTATAAAAGATATATTATTTTAAAAATTATTTTAAATAATTTTTTTTTCTTTTTTTAATATTCAAATTTTAAATGAATTAGAATGTATATAATTTCTTTTATTATTATATACTTTTAAATTCAGGTGTTTTGGACTTTCAAAATTAATTAAATCTAATAAATTTTCCATTTTCTTTTTAATCTTTAAATTCTTTTTTTGATTGTTTTGACTTTTATTAATAGATAAAACTTTTCTTAATCTTGAAGGATAATTTTGTGATAAATTTAAATTTAATAAAGAATTAAAATTAAATGAATTAACTCCAAAAATATTAGATTGATTTTTATCAAAGAATGAATTTTTATTACTTAAATTTGAAAATTTACTTTCACATTGTGTACTTCCTTGATTTTTAGAATTAAATTCATTTGAAAAATCTCTTATTTTTAAAATAGTTTTATTTAAAGTATTATAATTATTATAATTATTAATATTATTTTTATTATTATTATTATTATTAATTAAATTCCTTATATTTACTTTATTTATTTTTTGAATATAATCAACTTTATCATTTAATAATTTATCTAATTGCTGAGTTTTTATTTTATTTTTATTTCTTTCTTTGTTGGATAAATTCAAATGTCTTTTATTTGAATGTAAAGAATCATTAAAATTTTTATATTTATTAATATTATTCAATTGAAATGAATTAGAAGAATTTTTATTTATTAAAAATTTCACTTCAATATTATTTTTTCTATTAATTAATTTATTATCATTTTCATCATCACTAAATATAGGATTCCAAATATCAAAATATTTTTCTTCCCAATTTATATCATCATGATTAATTTTCCTTCTCAAATCAAATTTAAAAAAATTTAAAAAATCTTCTTCTTCTTCTTCACTATCTTTATCAATATTTTCAACAATAAAATCCATTCCAATACTATTAACATTAAGTAATTTAATATTATTATTATTTTGAGAATAATTATTATCATAATTTAATGAAATTGAATTAAAATTACTATCAGAAATATTACTACTATTTTTATTATTATTTATATTATTTTCTTGAATATTAAATGCTGCTATATTATTAACAAGTGAATTTGTTGTATTAAATAAACTTTTATTATAATTTGAGTTTTTTGGTATTAATTTTATTTCTTTAAATATTTGCTCGTTTTTTTTTCTATTTATACTATTTTCTAATTTATTATTAAGATATTGATTAATATAATTATGATTCTTTACACAAAATAATTTATATTGATTACTATTAAAAAAATTCATACTATTTTCAAAAAAAAAATACTTTTTAAAATATTCTGTATTTTCAATTATAATTTTTATTAATTTATCATCTTGAATATCTTTTTCAATTAAAGAATCATTTATTAATTTATTTAATTCTTGAATATCATAATTTGACGTTTGAAAAAGATATTTTTCACTGAAAATTTCTTTAGATAAATGAGAAAAAGCAATTTTATCATTTGAACAGTAAATACATGAAAAAATAGGTAAAGGTGTTAAATTTAATTCATCTTTATTTCTTTTTTTATGTTTTTTTTCTGTTTGGATTATTATTTCTACTTCTTCTTCTTTAGAATTTTCATTTGAATAATTTATCGAACTTATTGATAAATTATTATTAAATTTATTTTCTATATTATTCATAAAATCTTTATTTTCATTTTCACTTATATTTGATAAAGATGATAAATTAAATTCTTCATTTAAGTTATTTAATTCCATACTATTATTAATTAAAATATAATATATTATTATTTTTCAATCGTGAATTCTTTTTTATTTTCTTTTTTTTGTATTTAATAATAACAATTTATTTTAGATTTATTTTTATTTGAGATTTTTTAATAATATTTATTTTTAAACAAATGAAATTAGAAAGTTTTTACATACTTATAAACTTTATATTTTAATAAAAAATGGATTATTTTCCTAATGGAAAAAATATAAATGTAGAAAATGAATTATTAAATGGCTTAAAAAGATTAAAATCATTAAGAAAAAAAGAAACCAATCAAGAAAAAGAAGTTACTAAAGATTCGTTAAATAAAATAGAATTAAATCTCCAAAATTTTATTTCAAAAACTTTAGAAAAGAATTCAAATGAAACAAAATATTTTAATATCAATCAAGAATTAGAAGAAATAGAAAAAACAAAAAAAAATAAAATAAAAGAAGAAGAATCATTTGCAAAATTAAAAACTAAAATTCCATTTGGAGAACAATTTTTTACTTTAAATATAGATGAAAAAAATAATGCAAATAATTTAATTGGTTTAAATCACTTTAAACATAAAAAAAAAAAATTTTCACATAATAATTTAATAGGAATAAATAATATACATCATAAAAATAGTCAAATTAGTAATATTTCATTACCAGCAAATCATACAAAAAATACTTTTGATTTTTCAAATAATAATATTGATAATATTATTCAATTAAAATTAAAACAAAAAAATTCAATTCATAAAAATAATACAAGTAATTCAAGTAATATTTTAGATTCATCAACTCCAAAACAAAAAAATAGAACTTCAATTCAAATATCTTTCAAAAATGATTGTTTTCCCTTTATTGATAAAGATTTAAAATCTAAAAAATCAAAACTTATAAAACATTCTTCAGCTTCTAAAATTAATTTTCCTGTTAAAAAACAATTTTCTGATAATATTCAAAAATATAAATTAATACCAAAAAAAGAAAAAAATAAATTAACAAAAATATATAGAAGAAATAGAGAAAAATCACAAGTTATAAATAAAGCAAAAGTTTTTTTAAGATTAATGGAAAAAGATAAAAATTTTCAAAATGAAAAAAAAAGAATTTTTAATTCAACATTAAGTAAAGATTTAGAATATAATTTTAATAAAACAAAAACTTTTATTCCAAAATATAATTTTTCAGAAGATTTATTATTAACAGAAATATATAATAATACAATAGATGAAAATGATATAAGAAATATTATTAATTTAACATCAAATGAATATAATGAATTTTCAAAATATTGTGATTCAATTAAAGAATCATTATTATCTTCTCCAAATAAAACTTCTATAAAAAAGAATAAAACATTACCATCTTTAAAAAAAATTGAAAATATTATAAATGAGCAGAATAATTTCAAAAATAATAAAGCAATTAATGAAATGACAGAAAAGAAAAAATCAAATTTACTTCCATTATTAGAAAAGAAAAACTTTTTAGAAGAAGAAGAAATCAACTTAACTGATATAATGCAAAAAAATATGGATATAAAAGAATTTAAAGAATTTCAATATCGTCATTTAATAAAATTAGATAAATTAGTATATGACTCTTTAAGTGATGAAGAATCAGATATTGAATTTGATGATACTTTTTATATAGACCCAAAATCAAAATTTAAATTATATTTTGATTTAATTATTTTTATATTTACTTGGTATAATTTAATAATACCACCAATTAAAATGTGTTTTTATCCAAAAAAAGATAATTATTATTATTCAAAAACCTTTATAATGAATATAATTATTAATTTATTTTATATAATTGATTTATTTTTAGGTTTTTTTACTGCTTATTATGATATTGAAGAAAGATTTATTAGAAAAATTTCAGATATAATTTTAAATTATTTAACAAAATGGTTTATAATAGATTTAATTTGTTCTTTCCCATATTTTATAATTAATTTAAAATCAATATCAAAAATTGAAAAACAAATCTCAATTAATGAATTTAAAGTAATATATCTTATAGAATTAATTCCATTAATTAAAATATTTAAAATATACAAACAAAACATTTTCTTTTTTAAATATCGAAAATTTCTATCAAAACAAACATCTTTAGTAAAAATATTTCAAGCATCAAACTTTATATTAATATTTATAATATGTGGTCATATTTTAGCATGTATATTTATATTTTTATCTCATTTAGAAAATCCATCTTGGGTTTCAGTACAACATTTATCTGATTCTCCTAAATTTGAAATATACATTTCATCTTTTTATTATGTTTTTACAACAGTATTTACAGTAGGATATGGAGACATAGTTTCAATAAATACATATGAAAGATTCTTTAATTTAATATTATTAATTTTTGGTATTATGGTTTATTCATTTTCAGTATCTTCATTAAGTAATTATGTACAAAATGTTGATTTTAAAACTCAAGATTATAATAAAAAAATGGAAATTTTACAACATTTAAAATTAACGCATGAGAAATTATCTCCTATTTTATATGAGAAAATATCTCGTTTTTTAAAATATCGTTTAACACATATTTCAAAAGATAAAAATGAAATTATAGATAATTTACCAATTGGTTTAAAAACAAGATTAATAATGGAAATGTATAAACCAATAATAAATAATTTTATATTTTTTAAAACATATAATTCAAGTGATTTTATAATAAGAGTTATATTAGCATTTAGGCCTATTATAACAATGAAAAATGAAAGATTAGTAAATGAAGGTGATTATATTGAAGAAATTATTTTTGTTAAAAGAGGAACACTTTCTTTAGAACTTCCTCTTCCAATATTAATTAATGATAAAGATATTGATGATATTAATTCTAAATACAGAAGAGCATCATTGTTAAATATGGAATTTCCACATTCTTCTATTAATAATTATAATAAAAAAAATTCAATGGATAAACCAAAAATAATTGATTTTAATAATGATATTTTTAATAAGAAAACTGTTACTTTTATAAGAGGAAAAGGATTATCTTTTAATAATAATAAGAATGAACAATTTATTATACCAATTCAGCAATATGTTAAAATTATTGAAATTAGAAAAAATGAACATTTTGGTGATATTTTAATGTTTTTAAATAGAAGAAGTCCTTTAAGTATGAAAGTTAAAAGTAAAGTTGCAGAATTGTTTTTATTAAATAAAACTGATGCTGTAGAAATTTCTATGAATTTCCCTAAAATTTGGGGTTTAATTATTAAAAAATCTTTATTTAATATGGAACAAATTGAAAGATTGATTAATAAAGCACTTAAATTTTTTTTTAATCAAAATGAAGGAAAAAAACCAAAGAGAATTTCTTATTCTCAATATTATCAAAAAGATTTTACAAAAAAGAATATTTTTGTTAATTGTAATGAAATATATTCAAGTTTATCATCAGAAGATTGTGAATTACAAAGTATTCCTTCTGTTACTGAAATTAATGATAATTCAGATAAAAATACAATGTCTGAAAAAAATAAAAATAATTTTTTAAAAAATAAAAATTCAAATAATATTGATTCAGATAATAAAAGCAATTCAAGTAATAAAAAAAATAATATATTAAATGAAAAAGATGAAAAAAATAGTAATTTAATTAAATCTAATTCATCATCAAGTGATTCAATTATAAATGATAATAAAGAAAATGAAAATATAAATGATAACTTATCAAATATTAAAATTATTAATAATGATACAGATGAAAATAAAGAAATTTTTATGAATATTTTAAATAATAATGAAACAATTAAAGAAGAAAATTCAGATGATGAAAAAGATTCAGTAATACAAAAAAAGATAAAGATGAAAAATTCAATTGAAACTGAAAGAAAAAATATTCCAACAAAAAAACCAACAAATGGGAGTAATGAATATTCTGATTCAGATTCTAATTTTTTTAATTCAAGTTCAGATTTTTATAAATGTAAAAGTAAAACTGAAACAGAAAAAGAAAATTTAGACAATAATTATTTTGATTTATCAACTTTTTCTTCTAATAATAATAGTTTACTTTATCCATTTTTAAAAGAGGAAATTAATAATGAAGAATATCCTTTTGAAAATAATGATATTAGTAATTTTTTAAGAAATAATTGTTTTAATAAGAAATTTAATGGTATTGTTCCAAAAGATTTTATTATTGAAAAATATTTAAGATCTAAATTATTAATTAAATCAAAAGATGATTCTCAAAAAGAAAAACTAAATATTAATGATAATTATAGTAGTAATAATATTAATAATAGTCATTTAAAAGAAAAAGAATTTATTTTTTCTAATTTATCAACTTCATCATTTAATTTTCAAATAAAATCATTAGGAAAAGAAAATGTAGAAATATTATTAATTCCATCACCAAAAGAAAAAGTAGAATTATTTATAATTAAAAATGAATCATTTACTTTAAATCCAAAATTAAAAAAAATAATAACTTCAATTTCAGAATCAAATTTGCCAATTTTTAAAAAAACATTTACTTCATCTAAATTAAAAAATGAAATTAATAATAATAATAATAATAAAGATGATGTTATAAGAGCAAAAACAGATAAATTAAATTTTCAAAGGAAAAATATAGTTCATAAAACAGTAAAAGTAAAAAGTGATAGAAGAATGAGTAAAATAATATTAAATCCTAGAACTTCTCATTTTGTTGATTCTGGAAGAAAACAATTATATGGTAATGATGAAAAAAAAAATGTGCCTTTATTTTCAGAAGATACTTTAGATTTAATTGGTCAAAATATTAAAAGTACTTCTCTTGCTTTAAATAATCCAAAAATGTTTTATACTAATTATTTTAATAAATTTGTTGAAGCTGATACAAATGAGAAAAAAACTTTTTCTTTTAAATTAAAAGAAATTGAAAAAATTATTCAAAATGGAAAAAATAGTAAAAGGCACTTTTCTAGTTTTGATATGGAAGAAAATAATAGTAATAATAATAATATAAATGAAAAAAAATCTAAGTAAAAAAAAGATAATGTAAATTTTGTTTTATGTTTATATTATATATTTTTTTTGTGAATAAATATTTTAAATTCTGTTTTTTTTTGTTTTATTTACTGTTTATATTAATATGTTTTAAAATTTATTTTTTATTTATTATTCAATTTAAATAAATTTTTGATATAAGTACAATTATAAAATAGGAATAGAAAATCTAATAAAAAGATAAATTTAAAAAAATGAAAATATATTTTATTAATAAATACAAATAAAAAATTTAATAGAATATTTAATTACATTACTTAATAAAATTTATATGAATAAATAGATGAAAAATATAATATATAAAATTGCTAAATTTAATATAATATTATTAATATATTGAATTAATAGACTTATTTTTAATATATATTTAATTATTATCTTCTTTAATATTTATATAAAAAATATGATAAAAAATTTTAAATTGCTAAATAAAAAAGAAAACAGAAATCTTGTTTTTTTTAAAACTAATTCATCAAGACAATTGTCAAAATTAAAAAAGGAAAATAATACTTCAATAAATAGGAAATCTTTTATTCAAAAATTAAGAATAAAAAAAAAATTAATAGAAAAACTTAATTTTGAAAATACAGTCACTAAAAATAAATCTTTACTAAATAGAAGTTTATCAAATTCAAATTTTTTATATCAATTTTCAATTTCATCACTAACTAATTCTCCAATTAAAACTGAATTTAAAATGAAAAGATTATTAAATTCTAATGATCCTTTATATAAAGATTTAAGTGACTCATCTTTAACTTTTCAGAGACCTAAAATTTGTAATTTAAATCACAAATTATTTTATAATGGTATTTATAATTTTAAAAATGAGATTCGATATTCAAAGCAAAATTCAGATCTTATTGATGATTATTATTATCAAAAAGATATATATAATGAAAAAAAAAGTATTCAATTAAATAAATTATTTGAAATGAAAAAAAAAGATATTTTAATTATACCAATTAAATCAGACATTAATATGAAATCATTAAAAGAAAATAAAGTATTTAATTCTATTTTAAAAGAATTTAAACATAATCAAAAAATAAAATTAAAAAAAAAATCGATTATTTTTGCAAATCAAATAAAAGAAATGTTACTTACAGAAAATATATTAAATAATAATAATAAATTAAATCAATCTCCTAAAGAAAAAACACTGCATTCTTTACAAAAAAAAATTGAATTTAATAAATTATTATATTCCAAAAAAAGATTAATGGATTTGGATTTAGATGAACTAAATAATAATTTAAATAAGGTAAAAATTGATACTTCTAAAATTGATATTTTTCAAAATAATTATCCTAAATTTTTAAAAACCAAATTTAAGCGCAGTACTATATTAAAATTTGGTTCATATGGAGGATTAAATAATGAGACTTTGCTGTGATAATTTGATTTGGATTATATTAAACAAGTTTTAGTATATTATTAAATAATTTATTATTTATTTATTTAACATTATATTATTTATATTTGTAAGATAAAAAAATTCAATTATAAAAACTTATTTTTATAAATATATATTAAATTTAAAAATATTTGTTAATATAACATTTTTAATTTATAAAGGATACTTTTATTAAAATCATATAAAATTATGATTCTTAAATAATGTTTTTGGTAATAATAAAAATTAATAAATTTTTATTCAAAATAGAATAATAAAAAATAAATATTCAATTATACAAAAAATATAGAATTTTTTATACGATATTACTCTAAAAAATAGTTTTTATTCACTATTTTAATATGAATATATTATTTTCGTATTAAAACTTACTTTTCTTTTTTTATTTTCTTTTTTATCTTCAAAACTTTCAATTTTCTTTAATGAATTTTTTAAAATGGGTTTTAAATTACATTTATTTGACATTTCACTTTCATAAATTGGAGTATAATTTTCATTTGAAATATTTGAATTTGAAATAGATAAACTATCATAACTATTTGTTCTTTTTATTTTTGTTTTAATTTCAAAAATACTTTCCCAATATTTTTTTTCTTGATATTCTATTATTTCTTTTTCACCTTTTTTAAATCGAAAAATCATATTTTTCATTATTATATTATAAAAATTCCCTTTATTATCAATATCAACTTGATATCTTGAATCAATAATTGTTTGATTATTAATAATAAAATTGATTTTATATTTTCTTTTTAAAATTCTTATATTAATTAATGGGAGATAATAACAATTTAAAAATTTACAGTAAATGAAGGAATATTTTTTATTTTCAAAAGGTCTACTGAAAATTTTACATTGAACAATATTTTGTTTATTGATATTCTTATTTGATTTATTTATATTCTTATGATTTAATTTATCAATAAGTTCTTTTGATAAACGATAAAATAAAACATATTCACAATTTAATATTTTATTTATTGATTTTTTTATTAAAAATCCTCTAATATGTTTTTGAATTTTTATTATTAATTTTATTTTATTATCAATAATTTTTTGAATTAAAAACTGTTTTTTAATTTTGATTAAATCAATTTTTGATTTTATAAAATTTGATATTTTTATTGCTGATTTTTTTCTTTGATTTAAAATATTGTTTAACAATTCATTTTTATATTTCAATCTATCTTTTTCATTAATTTCATTGGATAAATTTTCAATTATATCATTGTTATCAAAAAATAATGGATTTTCTAAGTTAATATTACTTTTAATAGTTTCTGAAGATGATGAAACATTTGTATCAATTGAACTACAACTTAATTTTCTAACTATTATTGATGAGGACCTTGTTTTAAATAAATATATATTTTGATTTAAATGTAATTCATTTGATATTAAATAAAAATCAGTTCTTGCTTGATTTAAATTTTCTAATTGCATTTTTGTATTATTTAAATATTATAATTTTAGTTTTTTTTTTATGAGTTTTTGAAATAATATAATTTTATCACATATATTTTTATATAAAAAAGAAAATTAAAATTTCATTATTTTTTGATTATTTTTATGAAGAAACAAAATAAATAATTTTCAATAAAAAAAATGTAATAAATTACTAAAGTAATAAATATTAAATTAATTTTTTTTCAAAAAAAAAATGTTAAAAATAACCAAAAAAATATGTTAAATCAAAAAGAAAAAAGAAAAAGTTTATCAAAAGTTACAGAAAAAAAAGTTGAAAATTTAGAATCTTTAATAAAGTCTAAAATAAAAGATAATGTATTTTTAAGTAATTTATTTCAAAATGAAGATACATTATCAATAATAATTTATTTATTATCAAAGAATTCAAGAACAGAAAGAGACATTTTTATATTAAATAGATGTTTACAATCTCTAAACTATTTTATAGAATTACTAAAATTAGAAGGAGAAAGTTTTAATGATGAAGAATTATTAACAAAAATCAATTATTCACTTAAATGTAATATAATTGAGGAAAATACTTTTTTATTCAAAGTTGGAAATAAAGGGAATAAATTTTATATAATTCTAAAAGGAAGTGTAAGTGTTTTAATACCAAAAATGATAACATTAAAAATGAAAGAAGAACAATATATTCATCATTTACAATTATTATATTCATGTGATGAAAAATATCTTTTAGATAAAACAATCAAATATAATTTAAACACTTTTAAAATAAAAGAAGAATTATATATGAAAAAAGTATCAAATTTTATAAATGAAAATTCAAATAAATTAAATATTCCAATTGATGAATATATAAAATATATAAATGGTGAAAAAGATATTGAAGAATCAAGTCAATATTATCAAGAAATAAAAATTGAAGGATATCTAAAAATAATTACTTTAAAAGAAGGAGAAACTTTTGGAGAAATTGCTTTAATAAATGAAGATTCTAAAAGAACTGCTTCTATTTTTGTTAATACAAATTCAATTTTTGGTATTTTAAAAACTAAAGATTATAAAATTACTATTAAAACTTTACATTTAAGAATAAAAAGAGATGAAATTCATTTTATTCTTAATTCTAAATTATTTGATGATATTTCTGTATCTTTTTTTACTCATAATTATTTGAATTTTTTTATTAAATTATATTTAAAAAAAGGTAATTTTTTATTTAATGAAGGAAATCAAAATGAAAAAATTTTTTTTGTTTATAGTGGAGAAATTGAATTGAGAACAATATTAAATTTTAAAAAAATTAATTATTTAATTTCTTATTTTAGTAGGAAAAAATTACATAAAAGAGATATGAAAAAAAAAGGAGAAGATGAAAATGTTGTTTTATCAATAGCAAAAAAAGGAGATGTATTAGGATTAAGTGATTGTATTTGTAATCAAAATTATTTTTGTTCTGCAATTGTTGTTTCGGAACAAGCAGAAATTTTTTCAATTGATAAAAATTTGATTATACATATTTGGCAAACTTATAATTCTGTAAAAGAAAATTTTAACAAAATAGTTGAAAAAAAAGAAAACATTATTCTTGATAGATTGTTAAATATTAAAAATACTTATTTAACAAATATGATTGGTGGATTTAAGGATAAAAATGAAAATTGTATTTGTTTAGGGAAAAATAATATTAATATTCATCAATTATTTAAAAGGAATTTTAATAATCTTCAAAATAATCTTTCAGTTTTTAAAATGAATATTGTAACTCTTAAAACAAATTTTATTAAAGAAAAATTTTTGAAAAAGAAAATTAAAACTAAAATAAAGAAAAAGATATTTAAATTTAATTCAACAGAAGATATGAAAAAAATTAGAATCAATAATTCTAATAATATAAGTCCAAAAATAAACAATTATAATATAAATATTAGTCAAAAAAATAGTTCAAATTCTTCATTTACAAATAACAATATTAATTATATTAATACTAATATTATTTATAGAAATAAAACTCCTTCAATTAGTCTTACTGAACATAATAAAAATAATAATATTTCTATTGGAAATTTTAGTAGTGATGGAAAAATATTAAGAAAAAAAATTCATAGTGCAAATCCAAGAAATATAAAGAAAAAATATATCAAAAGTATATCAAGCAAAGAAATTGATGAATTATCATCAAGTAAAAATAGTGATTTTGTTTCTCAAATGAATTTTTCTAAAAATAAAAGTGGTTCTTTTTTTTATAATTATGTAGATTGTTTAATAATGGAAAAATCAAAAAGTAAAGAAAAAAATAATATTACTTCATATAAAACAAGACCTAAAAATATATTTAAAACAAGGATTAAAAATTCTATTCCTATAAATTATTTACCTCATCCAAAACCACTTAAAATAATAATTAATAAAAAAATATAATTATAATTAAAATTTACACTTTTGAAAATTAATATTAATTATTCATAAATATTTTGTACTTAAAAAAAAAGTATTTTTTTCAAAAAAATATCTATAATAAAAATATATAAAAATCAAATGTACTAAAAAAATATAAAAAAAAATAAAATATTAGTTTTTAATTTTTAAAATATTGAAAAATTTACTTCTCAAAATAAAAAAAAAAAAATTTAAAAAAATAAAAAACCCAAAAAAAAATGTCAAAAATTGCCTTTACTCCCGGAATAAAACAGAACCTCCTCCCTTTACAAAAGCGTCAAGAATCAAAAATTCAATATCATAATTTTAAATCATCCTCAACAAGTAATATTTTTTTAGATTCAACAATTTCATCACCAAATGTTAAAAATATAATAAAATCAGTATCAATAATATTACAAAGTCAATTAAATGAAGATATGAATTTAGGTAAAACAATAAGTAAAAAAAGTGATTTATATTTTTTTTCAGAAGATAAATACGTTGATGAATATCCTCAATATTTTGATAAACAAAGAATAGAAAATATAAGAAAAATACCAACTTTAGATGATATGATAAATTTTATTGAAGCATTATATAATTGTGTTCAATTTTCTTCTGAATGTTGTATTATTAGTTTAATTTATATTAATCGTATTATTGCACTAACAGGATTAAGTTTACAAAATACAAATTGGAGACCTTTAATTTTTGTTTCTTTAATGATTAGTCAAAAAATTTGGGATGATAAATATTTAAGTAATGGTGATTTTTCTTATATTTATCCTTTTTTTGAAAAAAGTCAACTAAATATTTTAGAAATGAAATTTTTAGAAATGATACAATATAATGTTTATGTTAAATTAAGTGTTTATATGACTTTTTATTTAGAATTAAAATCTCTTGTTCATGATAATATTATTAATAAAGCATTGACTAGATATGATGTTAATAAAATGGAACATAGAATTAAAAGTAAAAATCAAAAAAAATTAAGGAGAATTAAATCTGATGGGAAGTTTCTTTTTAATGGGGAGTATTGCAATTATATTATTAATTAAATTTTAGATATTTTTTTGGTTTGATTATTTTTTTTTTTGGGGTTTTTTTATATTATTTTTTATTTTTATAAAATTTTTATTTTATTAACTTTATATTTTATATTAGATGTATCAATATTCTTATTTGTTTTGGTATGAAATTATTTTTATTTTGTTTAAATTTTAAATATAATTAAATTAAAGTCAATTAAAAAAATTTTAAATTGGATAAAATAAAAAATTCTTAATTGTTTTTTATTATTATTTAAAAATGTGAATTATTTACAATTTTAAAACTTAATGTAATATATTTAATTTGATAAAAAAATCTTACCATATTAATATTATTAAATATACTATATATAACAAATTAGCTCTATATATATTAAAAAACATTAAAATAAAAACATTATTATCGTTCAATCTAATAATTATATTATTATAATTAATTAATTAGCTATAAATTATATATAGTAATTATCAAAAAGAATAACATAAATCTTAATATAAATATTTCATTATAAATAATAAAATAGGATAAAAATTTATATTAAACAATGATGAATAATTTATTAAACCAAGAACAAATTAATCAATATTTATATTTATATTTATATAGTTTGAATCTTGTACAACAAAAACAAAGTCAAATGTATCCTATATTAAATGTAAATCCACCATTTAATGAGCAATTACAATATTTTCAAGATTATTATTTCAATCCACAATATATAAATCCAATAAATTTCTTATATAACAGAATAAATAACCAAAATATTCCTAATTCTTTTCAACAAATTAATATTGGAAATACTTTTCATCAAGTTAATTATAATGTTGGAAAAGAACAAAATAATTTTTTTCAAAATAATAATCTGAATTTATTTCAAAATAAAAATACTGTTGATTTAAATAATAATACTAATTGTCAAAATAAGTTATCTTCAAATAATATTCAATTTTTTCAAACAAATAATATTAATAATGTTAATCATATAAGTAATGTTAATAATATTAGTTTATCAAATCAAACAAATAATGTAAAAAATGATTCTAAGATAAAAATTGAAGAAAATTCAATTCCAATTGAAACCGTTAAAAATGATAATTTATTGAATAAAAAAAGAGAATCCAAAAATGAAATAAAAATAGAAAATTTAGGAAAAAAAATAAATGAAAATGAAAATAAAATTATAATAAAAGATGAAAGTTATAAAATAGATAAAGGGAAAAAAAATATAAAAATAAAAAAATTAAGAAACAAAAGAAAAAAGAAAAATAATAATCAAAATAAAAAAATTTTAATAAATAAAAATCCAAAGTTACAAAAAAATCAAAATAATAAAATTAAAAATGAAAAAAGTAAAATTAAAACAACAATTAATATGAATTTAAGAAAAAGAAAAACAGATAATTCAAATAATGACTTAATAAATAATAATATTGATAATGAAAATGATAATACAAAAAATCTAAATATTAAAGAAGATAATGATATAGGATCTGAAATATATAAAGATTTAGATAAACATTTAAATGATTCTTTCTTTGATTTTGTAAATAACAAAAAACATACAAAAAAATATAGAGAATTAAATTATATTTCTACCAAAAATCCAGAAGAATTTATGACAATGAATTTTTATAAAAAAATGAAAGAAAAATTTATTCCAAGGACAAAAAATAATATTAAAGTGTGTGACATAACACCAAAATTTAATATCCATTCTATTAATAATGAAGATAAAGTTTTATGTTCTTATAATTATAAAGAATTTGTAAGAGTTAATAAAGAATTAAAAGTTAATGATGTATTAAATAATATTGAAAAAATATGGCCTAAAAATTTAATTGATTATTTTGATGATAGAGTTCTTAATTTTATTAGTTTATGTAATTATAATGTTGATTTAGCTGTTGAACATATTAAAAATAAAACTAGAGAATTTTTATATTATAGTGAAGAGATTAATAGACAAAATACTAATAATGAATCTATAGTAAAAATAATTAATCCTTTACTTAATCCAAAACAAGATAAGGAAAAGAATAAAAAGAAAAATTAGATTAACATTTGTTGATTTTTTGGTCTATTAATAATACAATAAATTTATTATGTATTTTAATTAAAAAAAATTAATTTTTATATATAAAATATTAAGTTTTATTTTTTAATTCTGATTTACTGATTTTTGTTAAAATAAGTAAAAGTCCTTAAAATTTAAATTATTAAATTTGAAAAGAAAAGTTTTGATTGATTAGTAAATTTGATTTATAGAATAAATAATAAATAATAAAAATAATAAATTAAAAATATCTTTTTTATTTTTAATAAATATTATTTCATTATTTTATTTTTAAAACATTTTAATTATATATAATTTAATTTAATGTATATAAAAATTATACATGATTTTTTTAAATAATTATTATTTAATACTAATTATTTACTTTTTAAAAACTATTACTTTTAATCTATGATATAATTATATATAATTCATATATGATTCTTTTTTTAATATTTTTAATTGAGAAAAAGATATTCGAAACCATTAATAAATTATTGTTACTTAACAATAATTAGAAAAAAGAATATTCTTAATATTTTTTATTAAAATATTTGATTGATTATTTATTGTCAATTTTGAAAAATAAAATTATTTATTATTCTAAAGCATTATGGATTTCATTTTTTTTTTTTTAATTAGGTTTCTATCTATTCTCAATTTTTCAATTAATATATTCGCTATTGATAAATGATCATAATATTTACTAATTGGTATAATTAATTCTTTATTATTAATTAATATCTTTTTATTTAATATAATATCATTCTGGTTTTCTTGTGTAATCATATTATTATTTTAAATAAATGCCTTTTTACATTTATAATTCAATTTTAATGGTGCTTTTTTAAGAATATCTTTCATATAGATATAATGTTTTTTTCATAATTATTGAAATTAATTGTATTTATATATTCATTTTGGAAATTATTGATTTTATAATTATTTTCATTATATATTTTATTTTTATTATTTGATTGAACATTTTTGATATAATAATTTTTTATTATTTTTTTTGTAAATTATTCATTAATTCTATTTTATTAAAATCATTAATATAATTCGAAAACGCATTTTCATTTCCATTTAACATTTTAATATTAATATTATTTTTTTTCATTATGATTACTTGAATTGATGTCTTCATAATTAATATTTTCACTATCCAATGGGTTATATAGAGAAAAAATATTTTTAAGATTAATTTTATTACTTTTTTTTTGTTCTAAATTTAAATCACTATTATTTTTATCATTATTTATAACAATCAAATTATTATTAAAATTATTAATCTTTCCTATATTGATATTCATATTTATATTTTGGTTAATTCTATAATTCATTTAACTTTAATATTTAATTTTGATTTAAAGTATTATTATTGAAATTACTGTATAAATTAGTATCATAATTAAAACAGTTTTGATTTTGGAATTCATTAATAAAATTATTTCCTTTTTGATAATCTCTTTTATTAAACTCATTTTCCTTATGAGATAGCAACTTTATATCTTTTGTGTTATCGAAATGGTTATTTATTTTAAAATTTTTTGAGTACTATCTTTTAATATTAAATTATTAAGATTTTCCAAATTTTCTTTTTCCAACTTTCGTTGTTCAAATTTCATTAAATTTTTTTTCTTATGATTTTTGTTCTTATTTTCGAATTGGCCTTTTTTAATTTGGTAAAATAAATTATTTTGAGTGTTAAAATATAATTGTTTATTCAAATTTTTTTCATTTTTATTTATAAAATTTACATATTCATAGTTTGGATTATTTATATTTTTATTTACCGTTGAAAAATTCATTTAGAAGATTTTATTTAATAAAAAACTAAAAAATTTATTTATTCATTTATTAGTGTATCATTAATTCAATAATTAATTACTATGCTGAAAAAAAATTTAATATCATTTATTTAAAATTATTGGATTTAAAAAATTAAGGAAACTTAATTTTTATTTTTATTTTTATTTTATAGTGATTTTTTTTGTTATTTTAGATTATTTATCTTTTTACAATATTTTAATATATATATTTTATTTATACTAATATTAATTATTTTTTTAATTTAGATGAGTATTATTAATTACTAAATTTACAAATTTATACTTAGATTATTCTTAAAATTTAAACTTTTTTTTTTCAGACATTTTTATTTTAAATATCTTAGTAATTATTTTTTTGTGATTTAATTGAAATAAGTTTTTTTATAAAATTATTTTTTAATTTGATGTGGGCAATAATTATTTATTTTATTGTTTATTAAATATATAAAAAAATGTTTATGTTTTGGTTAAAAATTTATTTTTAATTTAAATAACATAAAAAAATATTGATATGTCCTATTATTTAATCTTATTTCTTTAATTAATAACATATATTAAGAAATCTTAATATATATATTAATTATGAAAAAATCATAAAATTAAACTTTTATTTTAGCAAAAAAATAATTTATACTCTAAAACAAGAACAAAAACTCCAATTTAAAACTACTTTAAATAAAATTAACAAACAAATAAATAAATTTCAAATAACCTAAAATTCGAATAATTAATTATTAAATTTCTTTTTTAAAATTAGCAAAAAATTAAAATCAAAAGAATGAATATAAATTTAAATGTCTTAAATACTAACGACTCAAAAAACCAAAACAAATATAAAAAAACTTCAAAAATTTCAAATTACGAAATAATAAAAACAATAGGTGAAGGTACATTTAGTAAAGTAAAACTAGGAATTCACATTCCAACAGGTGAAAAAGTCGCAATTAAAATATTAGAAAAATCAAAAATAGAAGATAATGAAGATTTACAATGTATAAATAGAGAAATTTCCTTTTTAAAAAATTTATCTCACCCAAATATAATATCAATATATGAAATAATAGAAACAAAAGAATCATTTTACATAATAATGGAATATGCAGAAAATGATTTATTTTCATTTATAGTTCAAAAAAACTTTTTAAATGAAACTTTAGCAAAAAATTTTTACCTTCAAATAATATTATCAATAGAATACATACATAAAAAAAAATAAGTCACAGAGATATAAAACCAGAAAATATATTATTAACAGAAAATAATACTCAATTAAAAATAATTGATTTTGGTTTAGCAAATAATTACTTAAATAATAATTTATTATCAACATCTTGTGGAAGTCCTTGTTATGCTGCACCTGAAATGGTTATGGGTAAAAAATATAATGGAATTGAAATTGATATTTGGAGTTCTGGTATTGTATTATATGCTATGTTATGTGGTTATTTACCTTTTGAAGATGATTGTGATGAGAATATTTATAGAAATGTTGTTTTAGGAAAATTTGATATTCCTGAAAGATTAAGTTTTGAATCTAAAGATTTAATTAAAAAAATTTTGGAAGTTAATCCTAAAAAAAGAATTAAGTTAAAAGATATTAAAGATCATAAATTTTTAAAAGGGGTTTATAATAATATTCAGTATATTTATCATAAGGATTTTTTTAAAGTTGAAGATTTTGAAAAAAATTACAAAGATGTTTTTTATGCAATTGTTGATAAAATGGTTGATATGGGAATTGAAAGTAGAGAAGAGATTATTTTTAATATTAAAAATAATTTATTTAATAATATTACTGCTACTTTTAAATTATTTAGTAAAAAAGCTTTAAGAAATATTGATTCATTTATTAAAGGAAATTCTAAAGGGAAAAATAATGAGAAAATTATAGAAGAAGATTGCTTATCTTCTTATTCTTTAAATAATAAAAATAATAAAAATGAAAATAATAATATTAAGAATAATTATAAAATTAATAATAATAATAATATTATTAATAATAAAAATAATAATAGTATTAATAATAATAATCATCATAATAATATAATAATTATCAATAATATCAATAATATTAATAATTCCAAATATAGTAAAATTGAAAAAATGAATATTACACCAATTAAAACTTTTATTGCTAATGATAAGATAATTAAAGGTAATTCAATTCAAAAAAAAGGTATAGATAAAAAATATAAAATTAATTCATATGGTTTTCAAAAAAAAATAAATATAAATCATAAGAACAAGAAAAAAATAAATTTTGTAAATAGTCAAAATTTAAAAAAAATAAAAGGAACATTAATTAATAATTATAAGCATTTAATGAAAAATGTACAAAAAATTTTTTCAAATAGAGGAAGAAATGAACAACATCATTCATTTTCATTAGACAAAAATTCAAATTTTAATAAAACATACGGAAATACAATAAAAAATAAAATAAATAATATTTTATCAAGCTCAAATTTAAAAATAAATTCAATAAGATTATCAGTTGAACCACCAATAAATAGAAAAAATTTATTTAGTAAAGAAAAACAAAATAGTACAAATAAAAGTGCTAAATCAAGAAGAAAAAAACAACTTTCAATAATAACATCAGGAAATACTTTTATTGATTCTTATGATAATGTAATTATAAATACTGATAATAATAATACAAATAATTTAAATAATTGTTATAAAGAAAAAATACATAAAAGAGCAATTTCTGGTTTCCCTTCTCCTAATACATATTCAACTTTAAATACTTATTCAAATAATAATTATAATGATTCAATTAAAAATACAAATATTTCAACTTGGAATAATATTACTATTAATAATAAGAAAAATATTTCAAATAATAAAGTTAAGAAGCATAGTAAAACCATTAATGTAAATAATTTGAATATAATAAACAACAAAGATAATATTCAAAATAAACAGAAAAAATTGGCTTATATGAGAAATAATAAAAATCTTAGAGATATTATGAATAATAATAAATTCTTATTAAAAACTTTTATTGAACCTTCTATTACTAAAAAAAGAAGTCCAATTAATTATAAAGATAAAAGTAATAATAAAAATATATTAAATCCTAATATTCAAAATACTACTCCTTCAAATAAAAATTATAATTTAATAAATTTTAAAGAAAAAACAAAACAAATAAATTTAAATATACAAAAATTTCCTAATTTTACAATCAATGAATTACAAAAAAAAGGAAAAAATGTTCAAAATTTTAATATGACAAATAATTTAAGAAATAAATTAGTTAATTCAAAAAAAGACTTTGCATGTTTTACAACTAAATTAAATTTAAATGAAATCATATCTAAATTAGGAACAATTTCAACAAAAACTGGGTTTATTCTTAAAAAACAAGATAAAAATATTTATAATTTTTATAATGAAAACAATGAATATGTTACTATTGAAATTTCAAAAATTGGAGACAAAAGTATGATTAATCTTTATCATATTACTGGAAATGAGGATTTCACAAAAGAAGTAATTAAAAATCTTATTGCAGAAATAGGATTTTAATTTTTTTTCTTTTTTTTTGAGATTTTCAATTTTTTAATTATGAAATTTATTTAAATGATTCAAAATAAACTATATTTTAAGTATATATATAATTATATAAAAAATATAAAATAAATTTAAACAGTTTAAAATTATAAATTATTAATAAAATAAAATGAAAGCAAATTATTCAATTATGTATTCAAGAAAAAATCAAAATTTATTTAAAACAAGAAAAATGCATTCACGAATGAAAACTGAAACGTCAATAAATAGGTCAAAAAATAATATTTTCCTTAATTTATCACAATACAAATCTAAAGGAAATAATATTTCAAATTATAAATGTAATACTGAATCAAATATTTCAACAATAAAATATAATAAAAGTAAAAATTCAATTTTAAGTAAAATATCATTAAATAAAATAATTGATTCATATGAAAAGACAATAATATCATTATTTGATTTAATAAAAAGTTTATTTGAAAATAATATTTATCTCGAATTAAAACAAAAATTTAAAATTGAATTTGAAAATAATTTAAAATCAAAAATTAAAGATGATGAAAAAGATTCATCAAATTCAATTAGAAAAATAATAGATGAAACAATGAAAAAATTTACCAATATAAATTCAAATAGTCAATCAAAAAATAATTTAGAGTTAACACCTTCTTTTATTAAAACAAAACCACATACATTATTAATTAAAAATGAAAGAAATCATTCACCTTATCAAACAAATCAAAAAAATATATATACTCAAATACAAAAATATAATAGTTATTCTAACAAAAATAGAAATTCAAAATCAACTCAAAATAATTCTTCTATTAATTCTAATAATAAATGTTCTTTTAATAGAGAATTATTATTTAATCATAATAAAAATAATATTTCAATGCATAAAAAGAATTCAAATAATATTAAAAATATTATAAATGATAATAATATAAATAATAACAATAATTATAATAATAAAGTTAACATTAATATTAATGATATTAATGATATGAATGAAAATAAAAATAATAATGAATTAGAAGGTAATAATGAATTACTTTCTAAAATAAAAGATAGTCTTGATGATACTTTAAAAAATATGTTTACTTTTTCATATGAGAATTTCCTTAATAAAGAAAGTGAACGTTTAGATAAAAAATAATTATACAATAAATATTATTATATTTTTAAAATTTAAAAAAAATAAAAATTAAAAAATGAAAAATCAACAATTATTTGATGAAGAAATTCATAAAGAAATAAAAGACTTTTTTCAAAATCCGCAAAATAAATTATATAATTCTTCAAATGAAAAAAAATACAAAGCAATAATAGAATTAATGACAGGAAAATTGGGAGAAGCAGAAATAGATGATAAAGATTATAATATAAACTTACCAAAATATTTAATAGATTACAAAGGATATTTTTCATATAAAGGATATTTAAATAGTAAATTTGAAAGAGAATTATTTGGTATTAATTTTTTTTCAAGTAATTCTATTTATATAGGAGAATTTAAAAATGATAAAATGAATGGTTATGGTTTTTATTTATATGATGATAATAAAAAATTTTACTTTGGAAAATTTAATGAAGGAATAAAAAAAGGTAAAGGATTATTTATTTGGAGAAATGAATCAAATCTTGAAGAAAGTTTAAAAAATAATTCATATGACGCATTTTTAGGAAATTTATGTGAAAATCAAATGATTGAAGGATTATATTTTAAACAAGTTATTACAAAAGAAAATGAATATAGATTTATTTATAAAGGGAAATTTAAAGATAATTTATTTCATGATAAACATGCTATTTTAATTGATTTAACTAATAAATTTTCTTGTTTAGGTGAATTTAATGATAATTATTTTATTTGTGGTTATGTTTTAAATTATATAGAACAAAATAATAATATTAGTACAAAGGATATTTTGAGATTTAATCTAGAAGAAAAAAAAAATGAAATTCAAAAAGCAGAGCAAGAAATTTTGTCTTCAATCGTTGAATTAATTTCTAAAAATTATTTTGTTAAAATACATGATTATTATCATAATATTTTAAATATTGGGAAACAATATCATTCTATTGAGTCTATTAAGTATTTTAATTTAGAATATTTTGCAAATCAATTATTACAATTTGAATATTTTTAAATTGAAG
>JAEEGL015300208.1_pt1 | contig 24981 bp, 15 predicted proteins | sample 9134231 | NCBI WGS metagenome assembly JAEEGL01 (sample SAMN16246548, study PRJNA631951) | gut metagenome | biome: gut microbiome; feature: rumen; material: fiber-attached | host: Bos | place: Iran: Karaj | collected 2018-10 | reverse complement strand
TAAGAGGAGTAAGGATGCGATGATGGTTCGTAAGTATATGGAACTCCGAAACAGCGGACTGTTGTACGAATCGCTGTTTCCGGCAGGAATCAAGTATCATCCGGATATCTATTATGATTTTGAGAGTTATATGTGGCGTGCAATTCTCCCAAATGGAGAACTGTGTCAGGGAGATTTGCGGTCCATGGTGCGGATGTTTACTGGCGAAGATGTCCGGTACCATTACATGGTCGATGGAGAAGAACGAGAGACCAGCATGTTCGAGACCGTTGTACGGGATGCGGTCGAGACCCCGGAATCGTTCGGTATCAGCATGCACCTCGCCGATTACAGCGAGCAGGAATGGAAGCTGTTGCTGCATCTTTGTGAGAGGCTTAACGTCTGCAGGGGGCAGGAACGGTATTCTGGTGCAAAGCTTGAACAATGGATAAATGGATGAATCAAGGGGTGTCTTCAAACCGAAAGGTTTGGGGACACTTTTAATTATTTGACGATGTATGAACTTGTTCATATGTTGTCCAATCTATGCCGTAGTTGTGGTTGTTTATGTTGCGCTTATAATATCTAAATGATATAATCAGATGATTGCTTCATTATTCAGAATTATAGAATTGGGCTGTGTAGTGAGGCAAGAATTATACACTACGGGAGAATAGGAATATGAATGAACGCGAGAAACAAATGCTTGATCTAACATTTAGAAATCGTGTTTTAGAGTCTGAGGGAATAATGTATGAAAAATTCTTTGTTAAAACTATGAGAAAGTACAATTCCTCATTTCAAGGAATTGGAACATATGGAAATAAGGGGGACTATGCTTGTGATGGTAGAAATCAAGAATTGAATGAATACTACCAGGTTTATGCGCCACAGGACATAAGCGAGATTAATACATTTAAGAATGGGATGAAAAAACTTGAGCACGATTATTCTCGTGCATTAAACCATTGGCCCATAAAGAGTTTCTTTTTCGTTGTAAATGATAAATTTCGCGGGCTTAATCCTGAATTGGCGCGCCTAGCAGATAAATTGAGTAACGAGAAAAATGTGAAGATCAGTCTATTTGATGCAAATAGCCTTAGGGATATTTTTAATAGGCTGTCCTTTGAAGATAAATGTGAAGTGTTAGGATTCTATCCTGAGAATGAGTTTAGTTGTTTGGTCGACTGTATCCCACCGTTGCCGACCAATGATAGCATATATCATTATTTATCAAAGAATAATATCCCAGTTGTTGGCAGGACAAAGGAGCTTGAATTCCTAGGTGGATTCCTAAAAGACAAGACTATAAAGGCTAGCTTTGTGGTTGTGTCCGGCCCTGCGGGATGTGGAAAAAGCAAGCTGGTACATGAATTGACAAAGGAAACGAAGTACAAACAAAACTGGAAGTTTTGTTTCGTTCGTAAGGAGATACTATATCAAATAGCTGACTTGACGTCTTGGTATTATGAAAAGTGTAATCTTTGTTTAATTGTAGATTATGCAAATGAGGAAATCGAAGCTTTGAAAAAATGGTTTAATTCGCTTTTCTCAAGTAAAAGACATTCCTCACGAAAAAAGCTGCGGATAATCTTGATTGCTCGAGAAGGGAAACAAGAGGATTACCCAGAATGGTTTAAGCGCATGACATCCCGCGATTTTGATTTGGGAAAGGTCATGTATGGAAAACAAGATTTTTATGAAATTTCTGGGATAACTAATGAGGCATGCAAGGAGTTAATTAAGGCGTATTGCAAGATTCTAGGCATTGAGCTGGTTCCAGAAAGTATCACTAAAGGAATAATTCGGGATATAGAAAAGATAAAACTTGAGGATAGGGTTCTGAAAGACTCGACAATCAGACCGCTGTATGCCTTGTTTACTATTGATGCCCATGTGCGAGGAAAGAATATAATCCAATGGGACAAGGACGCCATTCATCAGTACATTTATGACAAGGATATTGAAGGCTGGCAAAATGGTATTCTTGATGATGGCGCGCGCGTAAATCTAAAACAGATGTTGCTTTTTGCGACTATTTCAGGCAAATGGGATCCGGGGGCAGAAGTAATCATGCCAGAGTTTCTTTACGGCATATCGGATTCTCTTTGTAATACAATACTCTCGAGAGACGAACACTATGAGGATTGGTTTAAAGTCCTCTCGGGATACACTTATTTATCAGACGATCAGAATAGTTATGTTCTGCCAGGGCTTTCCCCAGATGTTGTTGGAGAATTCTATGTGCTGCAGTATCTAAAAAAACTACGGGCACTTAAAGGCAGCCGAGAGATGAAAAAGCGAAGTGAAGACTGGGTTAGGTATTTCGCTTCAAATATTCATGTGTGCAAAGATTTCTTTGTCAGAGCAATCCAAAACTATGGGACAGATAATACTTTTGGTGGATTAATAATTAATCTATTAGATGAGATGTTAAGCCATGATAACGATGAACTAGCGTTTCATAAAGATTACACGGATATTGTCTATGCTTATGTTAACAGCTTTAGCTTTTGGAATTCTGGGACTGCGGTTCATAAGAAATTTAGCGATTGGATTAAAACAAAGTCGGATATCTATAATCATAAATTTGTATGCTGGGCAGAAATGGAAAGCCATTTGATATACAGGTTCAGCAAGAACGATTTTGCTTTTAGCGATGAAAGCAGATTTGAGAGGATTAAGAATTCCTACGATAAGTGGAAAGAGTCTGAGGAGATTGCTATAGCGTACGTCTCTTTTTTAGGTGTTATGTTGGAATATCACATCGGTTCGGATAATATGGTAAATGGATTGCCAAAGGAAAAAAACAAAGAGTACCTAAGATGTTTTAGCGATTTTTTAATGGCGCACAGAGAAATCCAAAATGAGCATTTGGCAATTGAGGTCTTTGAAGCATGTATTAAAGTTATAACAGTATTGTGTCAAAGAGAAACCACAGTTCCTTTGGGTGACAAGTTTTCAATGTATCTTTGTAATTTTGCTAACGAACATCTGGACCACGAACAGTACATGCTTACCTTTGTCGATGATGCGGGCAAGATTCTCATACAGATACTCAAAATGAACGATAGAGAGTTTGTTTTCTATTATTTGGAGGTTTTGCAAAATGCTCTCGAGGGTGCACTGGAAAAAAAGTGGTTTGCCATTTGCTTAACCGGGATAATGACATTGGCTGAAACAATAGATTGCCTGTGTCAGTATCAATTCTTCGATATAGCAGAAAGAGTAACAGTTTATTTTACTGCTTATGTTGAACAGGTTGAGAAGAGTTTTGGTGAAGCATGGTATATTTCTCGACATAAGGAAACAGCGTTGTCGAGGCTGTTTAGTTCGGGTTTTATTCCTGAAAAGATAAGGACTGTTCTTTCTGATCCCAATTGGTCAAAATATGTATATAAGTATACGTCCAGTGTTCGTGTGAGAGCACTCAGTAAAGTAAAAATACAGGAACTGATATTGAAGTTAAACGAAAAAGCAGAACGAGAGAAAAAGGAGCGGGAAGCAGAACTTGCACAAAAGAAGATGGCTGAGAAAGAACGAATAAGAGCGGGCATAAAGAACGTGAAGAAAGATACCGATACTGTTAGATCTGAAAAGACTTGATTTTACGGGAATAATAAAAAGGGAAGCCGAGGAAAAAGCAATGAAATACTTTGAATTTACGGACGAAGAGAAGATAGCTCAATTTGATAGGATTGCGGAACAATTTTATCGTGTGAATTTTGGACATTTGTCAAAATCGGAACTTGAGCTAATGATGTTTGATTTCTATTATAAAAAGCTTATCGAGGTTAATACACGGGCTGATGGCACAATTGACTATTCAGGGTGCTCAGAGTATAAAATTAGCCAGGAATTAGGAATAACACAGCAGAAAGTAAAAAACCTGAAGATTAGGAATCAGTTGGTCAACCCTGTTGTTTATGATTGGAAAAAAGAACTGGCAAATCTAACGGAAAACGCCAGATATGACCAAACAACCGGGAAGGTTTCAGTAAATATTCCCGACCCTAATTTGTTTATTGATATACGAAACTTTATCGAGGAACAGGGAGCGTATGTTGACATACAACTCAACTCTAAATTGCTTCAAATGAGAGCTGAATACTATATTGATTTGATAATTGCGTTGGAGACTAGCGATGAATCTAGGAAGAAAATAGTAAAGCAAATTCGAAAACAGTTCGAAAAAGACGCAAAAGCAAATACAGTGTTTGATGAAACTCACGTTGCAAAATCACTGTTGCAAGGGGCAGTAGATGTCACAACTGTTTTAGCAAATATAAGTTCCCTTATATCGCCTGCGAATAGTTTGGGAAAGGTCATGGTAGGTTTGATTTCAAAAGGAAAGACGCTAATTGAAGGGCATAATGCTTGCTCGGCGGAAGAGTGACTTTTCGCATGTTTTCGCATGGATTGATGCGACGGTCAACTTGCTATGATTGGGAAGCATGGTGAAGGAATCGAGAACTATTTTTTCTGCGGGAAATCCTTGAAAAAAGTTCAAAAGGAGTATAAAGAAAGTTGCACCTTCGGGGAATTCCTCGGGGGTGTTTTTTTTGTTGTTGAAAGCGAATGAAAATGTCAGATAATCCGTCGTGTTAACGTCAGGGTTCGTGGCGAGTGATGATATGACGAAAATGTCCCGATTCTCATGAAAAAACAGTTGCGATTATTCCGTTAATCGAATAAACTTAAAGGGTGATAGTCTATGCTGGGATTATATCTCTGGAGGGGCGATTATGGCACTTATCATTTGTCCGGAATGTGGAAAATCGATATCTGACAAGGCGCATTTCTGCCCTAACTGCGGCCTTCCGTCTGAGAACTTTATTGTAAATCCTCCAAAGGAAGAGAAAACGAATACCAGTACGAGTCCAAAAGAAACAAAGGCAGCGGCTAATACGGATTATGATATTACCTACGAAGGAATTGGTAATGTTCTTTTAACCTTTGATAAAGACTATGTTACGTGTTTCAGCCAAAGCCATTATATTACCGATAGAGATAAGGCTAAACTAGAGGAAGTGTATGGTAAGTATTATCGCAACCTTAAGAACAAGCTGACATTCGACTATGTCTGTAATCATGCATCGGTTTTGCGAATTGATATCGATACGCTGAAGCGATTTCTTATTCATATGCATCATTTGAAAGACGAGGTTGATGCCCACAACACCAATTATGTGGATCTTCGGATGGAGCGGGACAAAGAGTATTTCGATCATATTCTCGATAAGATTGATCCCAACATTCAACTTGATGAAGAACAGCGCAGAGCCGTCATCACGGATGACGACTACTGTTTGCTTGTCGCCGGCGCAGGAGCGGGAAAGACAACAACCATGGCAGCAAAGGTGAAATACCTTGTTGATCGAAAAGGTATAAAGCCGGACGAAATCATCGTGATTTCCTATACAAATAAGGCCATAGGAGAGTTAAAGGATCGTATCAACAGGGCGCTTGGCATTGACGCCAAGGTTTGCACATTTCATTCTTTTGCGTTTGATATCGTAAAACAATTCAACACCGAACCTCCGGAAATCAATTTTTCCTCGTTCCGTATCATCTTCGAAATGCTGGAAAAGGCTATCTTTGAAGATAAACAATTGATGCGGAACTTGGTCTGGTTCCTTGGGTACTACTTCGACATTACAGAGGAAGTATTTAAGTTTGATAACCTGAATCAGTACCATCTCTATAAGGCCAGACAGGATTTTGAGACGTTAAAGAGTGGACTCGGCGACTATGTTGCGAGGGTTGCACAGCAAAGATCAAAACAGACCAAGACGATAACCGGTGAATATTTGCGGTCGTTACAGGAAGTGCAGATAGCCAATTTCCTGTATCTGAACGGCATTGATTATGAGTACGAGCGAGTATATCCATTTGATTCACCGTCAAGGAACAAGAAATATACACCGGATTTTTATATCAGACAGGGCGAACATGAGGTTTGGCTAGAGCATTACGCCTTGTCCGAGAACGGCTACAGTAGTGTTTTAACCAAGCAGGAGATTTACAAGTACAAGAAGGCAATTGATGACAAACGACGACTTCATGCATCATATGGCACAAAGTTGCTTGAAACGTGGTCGTGGTATAACGATAAGCGGCCGTTGGTCGACCATCTGAAAGAAACTCTTGAACAAGAAGGCTTTGTTTTAAAACCGCGTGACTTAGAGACTGTTTATAAGAAACTGGTCGAAACCGGCAAGGATAAATACATTTATCGGCTGATCATCTTCATGATGCAGTTCATCGAACAGTATAAGACGACCGGTTATGACGCACACGGTTTTAATATTCTGCGAGAAAAGAGTGATAACGTTCGTACACGGCTTTTCCTCGATATTGCGGAGCAAGTCTATAACTACTATCAGGAGAAACTGAAGCAGAATAACCAGATAGACTTTGCGGACATGATTAATGATGCCAATTACTATCTACAGGAGATCGAACGGCAGAAGATAGAATTGCCGTACAAGTATATCATCATCGATGAGTTCCAAGATATTGCCAGACAGCGATTTAACCTCACCAAGAAGTTGTCCGAAATCACGAAGGCGAAAGTAGTGGCCGTCGGGGATGACTGGCAATCTATATATGCATTTTCGGGTTCTGACATCACACTGTTTCAGAGGTTTTTGGAACTTATGGGATCTGGTAAGGAATTGAAAATTACGCATACCTATCGTAATTCGCAAGAGCTGATTGATATTGCGGGTAATTTCGTACAGAAGAACGCAACACAGATTCGTAAGCAGCTCGTATCGCCGAAACATCTGAGTAATCCGGTCGTGCTGGAAGAGTTTGACGATAGTTTCAAGCCGTTCAAGGGGCTTGCGGAAGCAACGGAAAGAGCAATTGAGAAAATCATAGACGAGTTTGGCGAGAATTCTTCAATTCTTCTGATTGGCCGGTATAATTATGATATGTATAAGATCTGCCAAACGGGATTGTTTATGGAGGTTTCTGCAGACCGGTTACAGAGCAAGAAGTATCCAGGGGCAAAGCTGGCTTACATGACGGCCCATAGTGCGAAGGGACTCGGATACGACAACGTAATCCTGATAAACTCTTTCGAAGGTAAGTTTGGTTTTCCATGCCAGATAGAAGACGACCCAATAATCAAGCTTGTAACGTATGAAGACACAAGTGTACCGTTTGCAGAAGAGCGACGATTGTTCTATGTGGCATTAACAAGAACGAAAAATCGCGTTTATGTTATCACGCCACAGAAAAAGCCATCGCGTTTTCTGATAGAAATCGTTAAAGACTTCAATTTAGAGCATTCGGAAAAACTTAACATGGATGTCGTCGACTTATTCCAGCTACGATGCCCAGTATGTAATTATCCTCTTCGATATGAGTTCAATAAGAATTATGGTTTAAGTTTATATATTTGTACAAATGAACCGGAAGTGTGTGATTTTATGACGAACGATAGAATTCACAAGCATGATATCAAACGATGTGCTGCGTGCGGTGATGGTTACTTAATTGTAAAAATGAATCCAAAGAACGGAAATGTGTTTTATGGTTGTACTAATTATTTCAATGAGGAACGACGCTGCACAAACATGCAGTCTCTTCCAAACACTCCTGTATAGAAGAAGCGGGTGGAGGTGGTAAGATGAATTACTCGACAACAGCAGATATGGCCGAAAAATGGGGAATTAGTAGACGACGTGTTACTGTGCTCTGTGCAACTGGAAGAATTCCGGGTGTTATACAAGTAGGAGCGATGTGGTTAATTCCTAAAGACGCAAAAAAACCGGAAGATGGAAGGAAAGTCCAGATTAAGGGACAGAATAGAGCGTAGAATTAGGACAGATAGGGTAAGTTAGTCACTTTCTACGCAGTTTGACCATAGACTTGAAGCATAGGAGCATGGTTCCGTGGAGATTTTTGATAACATTACCAATATAGTGAAAGACAATCTTAAAGAAAAGATTCGCCCGCAAAGCAAAGTGTCCGTTGCTGCAGCTTGCTTTTCAATGTATGCCTATAAAGAGTTGAAACAGCAACTTGAAAAGGTGGATGAGTTTCGTTTTATTTTCACTTCTCCTACGTTTGTAAAGGAGAAAGCAGAAAAACAGAAGCGAGAATTTTATATTCCTCGCTTGAATAGGGAAACCAGCCTTTATGGTACTGAGTTTGAGATTAAACTCCGAAATGAAATGACGCAAAAGGCGATTGCTCGGGAATGTGCAGAATGGATTCGGCGGAAGGCTGTTTTCAAGTCAAATGTTTCTGGAGAAAACATGGGTGGTTTCATGACGGTGAGTTCTCTCGGAGAAGAATCTGTATATATACCTATTAACGGATTCACGACCGTGGACATCGGTTGCGAACGAGGAAATAACAGTTATAACATGGTCAATCGTCTTGATGCGCCTTTTGCACAGCAGTATATGCAGTTGTTCAATTCAATATGGAACGATACGAATAAACTGCAGGATGTTACGGAAGAGATAGTTGATAATATCTCGAGTGCGTACAATGAAAATTCTCCGGAATTTATATATTTTATGTTGCTGTACAATGTTTTCAGCGAATTTCTTGATGATTTGTCAGAAGATGTCTTGCCGAATGAAGCAACAGGGTTTAAGCAGAGCAAGGTATGGAACATGCTCTACGATTTTCAGAAGGATGCAGTTCTTGCCATAATTAATAAACTCGAAAAATATAATGGCTGCATCTTGGCGGATAGCGTGGGATTAGGGAAAACGCTCACAGCTCTTGGTGTTATCAAGTATTATGAGAACCGGAATAAAACAGTACTCGTACTTTGTCCGAAAAAACTAAGCGAGAACTGGAATACATACAAGGATAACTATGTAAACAACCCTATCGCCTCGGATCGGTTAAATTATGATGTGCTGTTTCACACGGATCTTTCCAGAAGTGGTGGGGAATCTAACGGTCTTGATTTGGCTAGACTAAACTGGGGAAACTATGATCTTGTCGTGATTGACGAATCCCACAATTTCCGAAATGGCGAAGGAACCCATGCGAACACCCAAGAAAACAGGTACATTAAGCTTATGGACAAGGTTGTTCGAGCAGGCGTTAGAACAAAGGTGCTGATGCTTTCGGCAACGCCGGTGAATAACCGTTTTACTGACCTTCGCAATCAGCTTGCCCTTGCCTATGAGGGAAACTCTGAACTGATAAATGATAAGCTTGATACGAGAAAGCCGATTGATGAAATTTTTAGACAGGCTCAGAAGGCATTTAATGCATGGAGCAAGCTAGAGCCCGAAGATCGAACCACAGATGCATTGTTGAGAACGCTGGATTTCGATTTCTTTGAAGTGTTGGATAGTGTGACCATCGCAAGGTCAAGACGGCATATTGAAAAATACTATAACACGGAAGAAATCGGAAAGTTTCCGGAGAGGCTTAAACCGATATCTTTGCGGCCATCCATGACGGATTTACCAAGCGCAATCAATTACAACCAGATTTACGAGCAATTGATGGTTTTGTCGCTATGCATCTATACTCCGTCCAATTATATATTTCCGAGCAAACTCCCGAAATATATAGATTTAACGCATAATAAAGGGAATTTGACACAGCGCGGACGTGAGCAAGGAATCCGAAGGCTGATGAGTATCAATCTCCTAAAACGGTTGGAGAGTTCTGTGTATTCTTTCAACCTTACACTCGGGCGGATTAAGGAACTTATTGACAATACTATACAGGCGATAAACGATTTTGAAAAGTTTGGACATGCCGATATCGATATGTATGAAGCCTCGGACAACGATTTCGATATGGAAGACAGTAACAATGATCTTTTTGAAGTCGGGAAGAAAGTCAAAATCGATTTGGCAGACATGGATTATAAGACTTGGAGGACCGAGCTTCAACAGGATGCGGAAACACTTGAGTTGCTGACGCTGATGATAAACGATATTACTCCCGAGCATGATACAAAACTGCAAACTCTTTTCGGACTTCTTGACAAGAAGATGCAGAGTCCGATAAATGGGGAGAACAAAAAAGTTTTGATTTTCTCCGCTTTTTCTGATACCGCGGAGTATCTCTATGATCATGTCAGCACCTATATGAAGAACAAGTACGGCTTGAATACCGCGGTCATAACTGGCACAATTGATGGGCGTACGACCATAAAGGGGTTGAAGCCGACTCTGAATAATGTGTTGACATGCTTTTCGCCGGTTTCAAAGAATCGGGATATTCTCATGCCGGGCAGTAATATGGACATAGATGTCCTTATTGCAACTGACTGTATTTCAGAAGGACAGAATTTGCAAGACTGTGATTATCTTGTAAATTATGACATTCACTGGAATCCAGTTCGTATTATTCAGCGGTTTGGGCGTATCGATCGAATCGGTAGCTGTAATCAGTATATTCAGCTTGTGAACTTTTGGCCGGATATGACCCTTGATGACTATATAAATCTTAAGTCTCGTGTGGAAACTCGAATGAAGATTTCGGTCATGACTTCCACCGGCGATGATGACTTGATTAATCCGGAGGAAAAAGGAGACCTGGAATATCGAAAGCAGCAGTTGAAACGCCTGCAGGAGGAAGTCGTCGATATCGAAGATATGTCGACGGGAATCTCTATCATGGATCTTGGGCTAAACGAGTTTCGGCTGGATTTGCTGGAATACATAAAGACGCATGATGACCTGGATAAAAAGCCAAAGGGGTTACATGCCGTTGTTTCAGCGGATGCGGAAAACCCAGCTGGAATAATCTTTGTCCTCCGAAATGTCAATAATAGTGTAAACGTTGATAATCGCAATAGGATTCATCCGTTCTACATGACTTACATCGGAATGGAGGGAGAAGTCATTTGTGACTATTTGAATCCGAAAAAACTCTTAGATACAGTGAGACTCTTGTGCCGTGGAAAGAAAGAACCGTTGTTATCCTTGTGTCACGAGTTTAATGAAAGAACGGATGACGGTCGCGATATGAAGGATGTGTCGGAACTGCTGAACGGAGCCATTCGCTCTATTATCGATGTCAAAGAGGAAAACGACATCGATAGCCTGTTTTCACCGGGCGGTACTTCTGCGCTGATGTCGGAAATAAAAGGATTAGATGATTTTGAGTTGGTTTGCTTCCTCGTTGTAAAGTGAGAGGTTTGTTATGTTGGGTCTACCTGCTAAAACGGAATTCAATAAACGGATACCTAAACAGAAGTTTTATGAAAACTTGTCTATATCTCCTGCGCTAAAGCGTTTTTTTGTAGATCAAATCAGAAACATTTATTGGAAAAACAAGATTGCACCGACGACGCTTAACATAGCGTTAGGTCAATATGTTTCGGAAATCGAAGTAATTGAAATCCAACTGGCTGTATCCCAGTTGGACGAGTCTGTGTTAAGACAGATTGATAAGGAGGTTCCGTACCATATCGTGTTTCTGCTGGAATATGAGGGCAAGTATCAGGCATGGATTGCTTACAAAGAATCGGCAGCAGTTGGCAAGGACTCAATTAAGGTCGGAACGTACTATCATACGGACTGGATGCCAGAGCAAGAACTTCCATTAAAGGTAGATGGGCTCAATACTGATGCCGTCTATGAGAGTTTTGTAAGGTGTATCGCGGGTGGAGACTTAACGCAAAATTCAACAGAACCATTGGGGGTATTAGTTGAAAAAGACAATCGGAGAAAAAAGCTACAGCAACAAATTACGAATTTACAAGATAAACTTCGAAAGGAAAGGCAGTTTAATAAACAGATTGAGATAAATAATAGGATTAAAGAATTAAGAAGTGAGATGATAGAACTGTTATGAAAGGGATAAGTGCCAGATGGAGATAGAAAAGTTAGCCACAGCCGCAGTGAAACGTAGTATTTCTATGACCGATGTTTTATCTGAATTTGTAAATGACGGAGATAAGGAACCATCCTGGGATGGGAATATATATATCTATGCCCAAAAAACAAAGCGCAAGGAAGGGATTAAAAAAGTTCCAGTACAAGTCAAGGGTGTAGTTCGCGAAAAACGGCAAGAACAGAAGGCTTTTTCGTATAGCGTTTCAATCGTAGATCTTGATAATTGGCTTAATGATGGTGGGGTTTTGCTATTCGTTGTTGCGCTAAGTAAAGATGGAATAGAGAGTGACATATACTATGCGGCACTGACGCCGGTTTATATTAGGAATCTAAAAAAAGCTAGCAGAGCAAAAAAGAATCTTAGTGTACCGGTAAAACTTTTTCCTCAAGAAAACAATGAAAAAGTTACAGTTGTACTTAACTTCTATGAACATAGGAAAAAACAGGCAAGTTTTGCTACAGCGCCGCTTTTAACAAAGGAGGAGCTAGAAAAGGAGGGGGTCCTGGAATCTGTTTCTTTGTCAGCGACCGCATATGGAAAAGCTGACGGGATGGAAGCTGAAAGGGTTTTGCTCTCTGGAGATGTATATTTGTATGCCAACTTGAAAGGCGGGGTAGTGCCCCAACCACTTTTAGAAAAACCAACGGATATTCGCATAATTAGAGAGGTAGTTGGAGTTGTTTCCTCTAAAGGGGAACAATTATATGCCTCGTATCAGGTGATTCGGGATGAGGTGGGAGTAACCGTGCAACTTGGAAAAAGCATTAGAATAATATGTGATGAATGTGAGAAGGGGAAGCTTGAGTATAGACCGCAAGGGTTTTTGTCAGATTTTATTAGGGATACAAAATGCTTTATTGCCATTGTACAAAATGGTGAGTTGTCGATAGATGGTAAAACTACAGGTTTTACTGGCATGGAGAAGGTTGATGTTAATCGTTTAAGAGCAAAACTTACATATTATTGCGAAGTGCAGGAAATGCTCAACATACTTGGAGTAAAAAAAGAACTAAATCCAGCGGAAATGAGCGGGCGTGATGAAAACAGCATTAAAGTATTTACAGATGCCCTTGTTCACGGAAATAAGGTAGTAATCGCAAATCAATCTGATAACTGCATTTATGGGAGATATCGATTAGCAAACTTGTCCGTTCTTGTATGGGTAACGCGTGATGGTGATGGTTATAGGTTGCGTAGCTTTTTTGATAAGAAAAGAATTTTACTGAACCTGTGTGTTGGAAAGCATGAAGATGCTACAACGTCGTACGCTATTTCTCACTATGCTCTCATGAAGAAAAAGGATTTTTTGGAAACTGATAATCTCGACTTAAGTCGAATTCGAGATGATATTAATACAAATGATAATGATATGCCGGTAATTGAAGAATTAATACTTTTTATGCTTGAAATTCTTAAAGCCTATGACGAAAGTCCTCAAGAGAAAGGATTGATTGATTTGGCAGATTTTTATTGCACATGGATAGAGAACAATACTAAACAGACTAATAACATGATGCGATTAAACCGTCTTCAGATTACAAAAAGAAAACGTGAATTAAGCAGTGAAGAGATAGCAGAGTTGTTTGAGTTAAGAAAACCAGAGTATGATCCGGGAGTCAGGTGTGGCGCTAATCTGTTACTTGGGAAAAATGATTCCGCACAGGACTGCTTCGATGAACTGAGTCCTAATGAGAAAAAGATGTTTAAGTCTTTCCCTATTTGCCATTTTGGTAATCTGACCTGAGATAAGAGGAGGAACATGACTGATGGACAAAATGAGGATGGAAACGATAGACTTGACGATGTCAAACGTTGAAAAGATTGGTAAGTTGTTCCCAAACTGCATAACGGAGACGACGGATGCAAACGGCAAGCTGAAAAGAGCCCTTAACTTTGACTTGCTTCGACAGATGTTGTCTAATGATGTTGTGGAAGGCAATGAATCATACGAGTTTACCTGGGTAGGAAAGAAAGCATCTATTGTGGAAGCAAATAAGCCTATTCGGAAAACACTGCGCCCATGCCCCGAAGAGAGTGTAGATTGGGATACCACAGAAAACCTCTATATTGAAGGCGATAATCTGGAAGTGTTAAAACTCTTGCAGGAAAGTTATCTCGGAAAGGTAAAAATCATATATATCGATCCGCCTTATAATACTGGTCATGATTTTGTTTATCCAGATTCTTTTATCATGGGAAACGCTGAGTATAATGACGGAACAGGTTATTTTGACGAGAACGGAAACGTGAATTTCTCAAGAGAAAATGTTTCAGCTGCTGGACGGTATCATTCTGATTGGTGCTCAATGATTTATTCCCGCCTGCTAGTGGCAAGAAATCTTTTGGCAGATGATGGCGTTATCTTTATTAGCATTGATGATAATGAGCAAGATAATCTCTCAAAAATATGCGATGAAGTGTTTGGGGGAGAAAATCGTATTGGTCCGATCATACAAAACAAGCAGAATGCAAAAAACGACACAATAAACATACAGAAGAACCATGAGTTTATTCTAGTTTACCGTAAAAGTCGCATAATTGAAGGAACATCTGTAAAGCCAACGCTAATACGGACGGCAATTACTTATAAAGATGTATATGAAGATAATGGAAGATTCTATTATCTGAATGATCCAATTACAACTCGTGGCGAAGGTGGCACGCTAAATGCACGTCCTAACCTTGGATATACGGTTTATTATAACCCAAAGACAAAGGATAGGATTGCTGTTACAGATTATGATGTAAATATTGCAAGAACGAGTAACGACGAAGAGGAATTATATCACACCGATGAAATAATGATCTCAAAAGGTTATGTACCAATTCGTCCCCCGAAGGTACGAGGAAAACTTGGTTGTTGGACTTGGGCGTTAGAGAAGTTTAATGCTGAGAAGGATCAAATTGTTATAACTGGAAAGCCGGGTGCCTATGCTGTTCGAAAAAGGACGTATATTCCTAAAGAGGAAACAATTATTTCTGATGGTAAACTTCAATTTAGAGTGGAATCGAAAGCAAATTCACGAAGTATCCTTGATTATTCTACCAATGATGGTACGAATGCATTAACGGAATTGATGAATGCGAGTGTTTTCAATAATCCCAAAAATGTGGAGATGCTTAAATACCTTATTGGTCTAGTTCCAGATAAAAACTGCATAGTCATGGATTTTTTTTCTGGCTCAGGGACAACTGCACAAGCGACAGTGGAACAAAATGCAGAAGATGGGGGAAAACGGCGTTTTATTTTGGTACAAGTTAATGAGCCGTGTGCTGAAACAACAGATGCCTATGCTGCTGGTTTTTCAAGTATTAGTGAAATTGGAAAGGAACGTCTTCGTAGAGTAGGTTCACTGCCCGAATATGCAAATATTGATCATGGGTTCCGTGTGTTTAAGCTGGATACCAGTAACATGAATGATGTTTATTACACTCCAGATGAATATACGCAGAACCTTCTCACAATACTGGAGTCTAATGTTAAGGCTGATCGTACAGATTTAGATCTTCTCTTCGGATGTTTGCTGGAATGGGGGTTACCCTTGTCTATGCCTTATACGTCCGAAGTTATTGATGGGTGTACGATTCACATTTATAACAATGGTGACTTAATAACGTGTTTTGATGAGAACATTCCGGACACAGTGATTAAGGAAATAGCTAAAAGACAACCGCTGCGTGCTGTGTTCCGTGACAGCGGATTTGAGAATAGTCCGGCAAAGATAAATGTAAGCGAGATTTTTAAGATGCTAGCACCGGATACGAGAGTAAAGGTTTTATAGGTGACAAGTATGGAAAAAATGAAAATGGAAACGCGAGATAGGGCAGAAAGCAATGTAGAAAAAATAGCAGCATTGTTCCCGAACTGCATTACCGAGACAATAGATGAGACAGGAAAAATGAAAAAGGCTATCAGCTTCGATCGCCTTCGTCAAATGCTGTCTGGAGATGTGGCTGAAGGAGATGAATCATACGAGTTTACCTGGGTCGGCAAGAAGGCTGCTATTGTGGAAGCAAATAGACCTACAAGAAGTACGTTAAGACCTTGTTTGACTGAAAGTGTCAATTTTGATACTACAGGGAATTTGTATATTGAAGGAGATAATCTGGAAGTACTTAAGGTGTTGCAGGAGAGCTACCTGGGGCGGGTAAAAGCAATTTACATTGACCCGCCTTATAACACAGGAAGTGATTTTATTTATGCAGATGATTTTCGAATGCTAAACGAAGAGTGGGCTGTCGAAAGTGGCGAAATTGATTATGATGGAAATCGGATGTTTAGAAACACAGATACCAACGGCCGATTCCATTCGGATTGGTGTAGCATGATTTATTCCAGGCTACTTTTAGCTCGTAATTTATTGTCAGAAGACGGTGCTATTTTTATTAGCATTGATGATAATGAACAAGGAAATCTTAAAGAAATTTGCGATGAGGTGTTTGGCTCCCAAAACTTCGTTAACTGCTTTGTTTGGAATTGTTCTACAGCAGGTGGAATTAGACCGAAGTTTGCGAGTAAAACACACGAATATATATATTGCTATGCCAAGGAAATAAATAAGCTTGCCATGTTCTATGCACCACTATCGAATGATGCTATAAAGATGTACAATCAGAAAGATGAGAAAGGCGTGTACAGAGATAAGGATTTTGTTTTTAAAAACAAATCTACAAACGCGAATCAAAGGTATGAAATAACCTGTCCAGATGGTGAAGTTGTACATCCAAAGAATGGGTATATTTATAGGTTTGTAAGGGAGAGCTTTGACAAAGCACTTCGAGAGGGAATGGTAACTTTTAAGAAAACCGTTACAGGTCCATTGGTCAATTCGAAAGGAGAACAGGCTCACTGGAATATTTACATAAAAAAATACTTAGGAAATGCGTTAGGTGCACCATCTACACTAGTTCCCAAGGAAATGATGAGTATTTACAATGTAGGAACTCAGTGCGTTCAGGATTTATTCGATGGGAAAAGGGTGTTTGAGAATGTTAAACCTATTAATGTTATTCAATATTTTGTAAATATGATTGTGGAAAATGGTGATATCGTGATGGATTTCTTCTCTGGATCAGCTACTACTGCACATGCTGTTATGCAAACAGAGATTGATAAGAATATGCGATTGAACTATATTTTGGTCCAAATTCCAGAAAAGTGTGATGAACAGAGCGAAGCTTTCAAGGCCGGCTATTCAACCATCTGTGAAATAGGAAAGGAAAGAATCCGCAGAGCTGCGCATAAGATGACTCACGAAAACAATTGTGCTGGACGGGATTTTGGTTTTCGAGTTTTTAAGCTGGATGATAGTAACATGAAAGATGTTTATTACGCAGCCAATGAATATTCACAATTCATGTTACCCGTGTTGGAGTCTAATATAAAAGAAGATCGTACAGATTTGGATCTCCTTTTTGGGTGTCTTTTGGAATGGGGACTACCTCTTTCCATGCCATACAAATCTGAGATAATTGACGGCTATGTAATTCATACCTATAACGATGGCGATTTGATTGCCTGCTTTGATGAAAACGTTCCAGTTACTGTGATTAAGAAAATAGCAAAGAGACAACCGTTGCGTGCTGTGTTCCGTGATAGCGGTTTCGTGGATAGTCCAGCGAAGATAAATGTCGGTGAAGTCTTTAAAATGGTAGCGCCGGATACAAAAATAAAGGTTATTTAAGGAGCGCATATAAGAATGAGAATCCAGTATAAACATCAGAAGTTTCAGGCGGACGCAGCTAAGGCGGTTGTGGATGTTTTTGCCGGTCAGCCTTACCTTACCCCGACATATATGATGGATCGTGGATACGAAGGCAAAATGATGTCGGGTGAAGAGTTTTCCCAGTTGTCAACTTTTGATGATATCAACTTTACCGGTTGGAGCAATCAAAAGGTATCTCAGGATCTGAGTGATAAGGTTATTCTTGATCACATTCAGAAAATACAACGAACCAATCAGATTCCACCCTCTAACAAATTGGAAGGGCGTGAAGATGGATACAATCTCACGATTGAAATGGAGACCGGCGTTGGAAAAACATATACATATATCAAAACGATGTATGAACTTAACCGCGCCTATGGATGGAGCAAGTTTATCATTGTGGTTCCTAGTATTGCTATCCGTGAGGGAGTATATAAGTCCTTTGAGATGACGCAAGAACACTTTGCAGAGGAATACGGGAAGAAGATTCGGTATTTCATCTACAATTCTGCCCAGTTGACGGAGATTGATCGTTTTGCTTCTGATAATTCAATAAATGTTATGATTATCAACTCACAGGCATTTAACGCCAAAGGAAAAGATGCTCGTCGTATCTATATGAAACTGGATGAGTTCCGTTCGCGGAGACCTATAGATATTATCGCGAAAACGAATCCGATTCTGATCATTGATGAGCCGCAGTCCGTTGAGGGCAAACAAACGAAAGAGCGCCTAAAGGAGTTCCATCCTCTGCTGACGCTACGATACTCAGCAACTCATAAAGCGGATAGTCTCTACAATATGATTTACCGCTTAGATGCGATGGAAGCATATAACAAACGGCTTGTAAAAAAGATTGCAGTGAAAGGAATAACGGAAACCGGAACCACCGCAACAACGAGTTACGTATATTTGGAAGGTATTAACCTGTCGAAGAGCGATCCGACCGCCACACTGCAGTTTGATACGAAACAAGCTACCGGAACCAAGGTGAAGAGCAAAATTGTAAAGATTGGGGACAATCTCTACGATTATTCCGGAGGATTGGAAGAATATCGCAACGGGTTCGTAGTAAAGTCTATCGATGGGCGCGATGATTCTGTTGAGTTTTTGAACGGTATCAAGATTTATGCCGGCGATGTTATCGGAAAAGTGGATGAGGATCAACTCAGACGTATTCAGATACGTGAGACAATCCTGTCCCATATTCAGAGAGAACAGCAATTGTTCCACAAGGGGATTAAAGTCCTTAGTCTATTCTTTATAGATGAGGTCGCTAATTATCGTGAGTATGACGCCGCAGGGCAGGCGACAAATGGAAAGTATGCCACGATGTTTGAAGAAGAGTATGCAGACATTGTAGGTAACCTTCAACTGGCCATCGGTGACGCGGACTACGTAAAGTATTTAGAGAGCATCCCTGCAGAGAAAACGCATGCCGGTTACTTTTCTGTAGACGGAAAAGGAAAGATGATTAACTCCAAGGTTGCCGGAAAAGAAACGACTTCCGATGATGTGAGTGCGTATGAACTGATTATGAAGAATAAGGAGTTGTTGTTGGATCGTAACCCGCAGCGGTCTCCGGTACGCTTCATTTTTTCGCATTCTGCACTTCGCGAGGGATGGGATAATCCGAACGTTTTCCAAATTTGTACATTAAAACAGAGCAGCAGCGAAGTTCGTAAGCGTCAAGAAGTCGGACGTGGCTTGCGCTTGTGCGTAAACCAGGACGGTGAAAGAATGGATGTTAATGCACTCGGCAATGATGTCCACAACGTGAATGTTCTTACGGTTATTGCAAGCGAAAGCTATGATTCGTTCTGTAAAGGGTTACAAACCGAAATCGCGGAAGCGGTTGCTGACCGGCCGCGTGCGGTAACAGTTGATCTGTTTGTCGGTAGGGTTATCAAGGATAATCAAGGAAATGAGCAGGTGATTGATCGAGATACGGCAGAAGCAATCCATTATGATATGATTGTCAACGGGTACATCGACAAAAAGGGAGTTCTTACTGAAAAATACTACGATGCAAAGGTGAGCGGCAGCTTGAAGTTCGCTGAGGAAGTGGAAGATTCAGCGGCATCTGTCATAAGCATCCTCGATACCATCTACGACAGTCATGGAATTGAAATTGAAGATCCGCGCAAGAAGAATGTGGAGCTTCATGTGAATGAAGAAAAGTTGAACAGTAAAGAGTTCAAGGAACTTTGGTCTAGGATTAATGCGAAATCCGTGTATGTGGTGGATTTTGACACGGATGAATTGATTCGGAAGTCAATTGCAGCACTCGACAGTAAACTGCGCGTGGCTAAGGTGTTCTTTTCCGTGGAATCTGGTTCGATGGATTCGATCAGTTCTAAAGAAGACTTGAAAGAAAAAATGCTTTTCACGAAAGAAAAAACGGATAACTACGCAGCAACAACTGTTACAAATTCAAACGTGAAATATGATTTGATTGGGAAACTTGTAGATGAGACCGGATTGACAAGAAAGGCGATTGTTGCGATTCTTCAAGGAATTCAACCGATTGTGTTTAACCAATTTAAAAATAATCCGGAAGAGTTTATCCTAAAGGCCGCAGCCCTTATTAATGATGAAAAGGCAACCGCAATCGTCGAGCATATAGCATATGATTCTCTGGGCGAAAAATATGATGTTGACGTGTTTACAGAACCGACTATCAAGGGAAGACTTGGCGTAAATGCTATGAAGGCAGGGAAACATCTGTATGATCATATCGTGTATGATTCAACGGTTGAGAAAGATTTTGCAACCGACTTAGACACATGTTCTGATGTGGCGGTATATGTAAAACTACCTGACAGCTTTTTTATATCAACGCCTGTAGGGAAATATAACCCAGACTGGGCGATAGCTTTTCGTGAAGGCTCGGTAAAACATATTTATTTTGTGGCGGAAACAAAAGGTTCCATGTCATCTTTGCAACTGCGAGATGTCGAAAAAGCAAAGATTCATTGTGCTGAGGAGCATTTCAAAGCTATCAGCAGTGATAAGGTTGTGTACAGTGTTGTAAGCAGTTACGCAGCATTGATGCAGGAAGTTATGAAGTAGTACTTGAGGTGGAAATATCGGTATGAAATCGGGCGAGAATGAAGCAAAACGTGTGCTTGAACGGATTGGAGCAAAGTTCGACGAACACTATTGTGATGATAATACAAGCCGAGGTATGCCTGATTTCAGATATGTAGACGGCAGATTCCTTGAGGTTACGCACACATATCATAACCACAAAAACATGACTGAACTGAACAACTATCAATTAATGTCGTTTGAGGATAAATACCAGATTGAAATGAAAGCGGCTGAAGCATATCGCAGAATTAGAGAAGATAGTTACCCATATGACGACTGCTACAAACTTTCCCGGACAGGAAAGCAACAACTTAAACGAGACATTAAAACTGTGCGGAATCACTATGGAATTGATCTTAGGGATGGAACATCTCACGAGGATCACTGTGATATTCCGATAGTACATGAATCGGCCGACAATGTCATTCGTGAGGTTCATGACAAAGGCAGAGTTCATTCCGGAAAAGACATCGATTTGTTCATATTTGTCACGGAAGGCGAGCAAAACAGTGTTCTATTCTATATCAAAACAAAAGAGCAGAATGGCTGTGCAATCGAATTCCTAAGAGAGATTTATTACAGCCCTTTCAAACGGATATTCTTGTGCGAGTGGAATCTGCGAAAACGGGAGTATATTACAACACCTATGCTGATAACCTTTGAAAGCAAGGAAGACCAGAGAATTGATATCAGAATCACAAGAATTGATTAGAACATCCCAAAAACCATAATGGAGGACACAAAATGGAATTCGAAAAATACACTCCCAATTCGTTGTCGGTTGGCGCAATTTTAGGATTGATTGCAAGCGGAGATATAGCAATCCCCGAGATTCAACGACCGTTTGTGTGGAAGAAAACGCAGGTGCGTGATTTGTTAGATTCCCTGTATAAGGGATATCCGACTGGGTACCTGATTATCTGGAAGAACCCGGATGTTCGTTTAAAAGATGGGAAGATTTCAGCAGGAAAGAAGATATTAATTGATGGACAACAACGCGTTACTGCGCTGATGACAGCAATTGCTGGAATTCCGGTTACGAACAGCAATTATCGGAAAGAACGTATCAAAATTGCATTCGATCCTTTTCAAGCTTTCTCCGACGACCGTGATGCGGAGATATTTGCTGTGCAGGATTCTAGTCATCTGAAGAGCAAGCGGTGGATTCCCGATGTTGCCGAAGTGTTTAAACACGATTTTTCTGTTTTCTCCTTTATCACTACGTACTGTAGGGACAATCCGGAAATGCAACCGGAAACTCTTGACAGAATCATAACAAAGCTTCGTTCGATCGGAAACCGAATGATAGGTGTAATTGATTTGTCGGAAACATTGAATATTGATATCGTGACAGATATTTTTATCCGAATCAATTCGAAGGGAACGGCCCTTAGCCAGGGCGATTTTGTCATGTCTAAAATTGCTGCCGACGAGAATTATGGGGGTAATAATCTTCGGAAAGCGATAGATTACTATGCTCACCTCTCGAAGATCCCTTCATTTTATGACGTAATAAAACAAGACGATGTGGAATTCACAAAAACCGAGTATTTCAATAAAATAGCCTGGTTGAAGGACGAAATTGAGGATGTTTACGATCCGGATTGTGACGATGTTTTGCGTGTTGCATTCATGCACAAATACCCTCGCGCAAAACTTTCCGACTTGGTGAGCCTGTTATCGGGACGCGATTTTGAGACGAGAGAATTTCGCGAAGAGATTATAGCGGACACCTATAGCAGATTGAAGGAAGGGGTCATGGACGTCTTCAGCGAGTACAATTTTACTCAGTTTATGATTGCTATACGTAGTGCGGGATTCATATCTAAGAAACTTGTCAATTCGCAAATGGCCTTGGATTTCGCGTATACGTTATATCTCATCCTTGTTCAGAGTCATGAAGTGTCTACTGGAGAAGTAAAGCGACTGGTTCAGAAGTGGTATGTCTTATCTGTTTTAACGGGGCGATATAGCAGTTCGCCGGAAACAACATTTGCGAAGGATCTCCGACTAATCAATGAAAAAGGAGTTGTTTCCACGCTGAGAGATATTGAAGCAGCGACGCTTTCGGAAACGTTCTGGGATGTAGCAGTAGTGCAGGATTTAATGGCGACCTCGACCAATAATCCCACTTACCTGGTATACTTGGCGGCGCAGGTTATGAAAAATGATGTTTCGCTTCTTTCAAATAACGTTTTAGTGCGCGAGCTGATTGATGGTGGCGATGTTCATCATATTTTCCCGAAGGAGTACCTCAAAGCAAACGGTTTTGAAAAATCCGCATATAATCAGGAAGCCAACTATGCATTTCTTGATACACAGGTAAACAAATCCATTGGGAAAAAGGCACCGTACGAGTATTTTGAGGAGGCTCGGAAGCAGTGTGAAACAGGTGAAATCACGATAGGGTCTATTACCAATTATTCCCAGTTGCTGGAGAATTTGAAAACGAACTGTGTACCGGATGACGTGTTCGGCATGGATTATTCTAATTATGAGGACTTCTTGGCTGAACGTCGTGCAATGATGGCGAGAAAAATCCGCGATTACTATTATTCTCTGTAAAGTGGTGGAAAAAAGCTTTATAAAACAGTTGAACCAAAGATTGTTGGGAGGTAACTGACATGAAAAATATGTATAATCAGTATGGTGTCGAACAGCTTGAAATGGAGGACTATTATGGAGCAATACGATTTACAGCAACTTGGGACTGCGATTGAGTATGTAAAGAGAATGGCGAATGGTAATAATCCGGTTAATAATGCGCCGTTACCGGATAATGAAACGTTGAACAACCCCAATATTATTCGTTGTATGTTCTTTGTACGAGATGTCCTGCAAAGCGTATATCGGAATAATGGGATTGTAGGTGGGAAAGACCGAATCAAGCAAAAGACAGGAATACAGCAGTTCCCCGAGGAGGCACTTAACTCCTACACCTATCGGGAAGATCAGGGAATCAATCGGATAATTTCGCAGTTATATGAACCGGTGGCAGATAGAGTTACCCGTAAAGTATCCGCGCATTCTATAGTTCAACGTTTGGAAGCTAATGGTTATATTACGACCGAATTTAACGAAGAAATAAAAAAAGAAATCAGAGTTCCAACGGAAAAAGGAATAGCAATCGGGATGCGGTTGGAGAGAAAGGAATATATAAATGGTGGTTATCCTAATGTATATTACACAATTATCTACAATCAACAGGCACAGGAGCACTTGATTTCCATTTTCATGCGACTAATCAATGGCGAAGCTGTGGAGTAGTCTGCTGTTGGTGAGCGGAAAGACTGTATGCCCGATGTCGGAGATGCCGTGTATGATTACGAAGAGTAATACTAGGTTACTGCAGTGTACTACCCACGATATTTGTGTATATGTAAAGAGTGACGACTCCCAAAGATGTGAAACAGCAGTACAAGTATGCAGGAATTGAGGACAATTATAGGATGATTCTTTTCAATTCCCTTTTAGTATTCTTTTGACTTCCGAGTAATTGGCGATTACAAAACATGTCATGGTATAGGAGATTGAATCAAATCGACATTGCTTTATTCACCTGAGGACGGTTGATTAGGGATGGCTTCCTGATGGCCGTCTTTTTCTTGTGAAGAAGCAGCACTCTTTTTCTTGGCTTTGGAGTCTATCTTGTTGGTGAATAGAGGCTGCCATGGGAGCTGGTTTTTGAGCTTTTTGTTGTAGAAGATAAGCATTGCTTCTGCGTATCCAAGGGAACCAGCGCGGCGTTCCCTTGCGGTTTTTACCACCTCTTTTATAGATACTTCGCCGAGTTTTTCCTTGAAGATCTCGTCTTTAATGCTGTCGCCGTACGCATAGAGCAAGCGTGCGATTCCGTTCATGATGTTGCCGGAAAAGGATTTCGGCTCCCCTTCCCAAGTCATGACAATCAGTCCGATTACCCGGTCAAGCATGGCATAGCCGTACTTGGCGTAGATGGATTCCAATGCTCCGACGGCAACTATACTGTTAGGAACGCTGGACGGTGCGACGTGGAGTTCATAGGATTCGACTAGCCCTTTTATCTGCAATTCTGTGTCATTCCCTGCTTCACAATTGGCCTTGAAAATCTCAAGTGGGGAGAGTGGTTTGACATTTTTCATCTGGTTCGCGAAGATATCAGCTTCCTCAGCATATTCCAGATCATCGTAGACCATGCACCAAACGGGAGTCTCTCGGCTACCAGAGGCTGTCGCTACAATTTCTGCGGTGTGCTGCCCATTAAAGACATAATTCACCCCATTTCTTCGACTTACTTTTACGGGATTTATCTGATTCAGATCAAAATCCGCAACGGCTTTGTTTACATGAATCATGGAGATGTTTCTCTGGTATTCCTGGTTCG
>JAEEGL012630972.1_pt1 | contig 24982 bp, 15 predicted proteins | sample 9134231 | NCBI WGS metagenome assembly JAEEGL01 (sample SAMN16246548, study PRJNA631951) | gut metagenome | biome: gut microbiome; feature: rumen; material: fiber-attached | host: Bos | place: Iran: Karaj | collected 2018-10 | reverse complement strand
CCTCCTCCGGGCACTTTAGTTTTTTATCATCTAATCCGTGGGTATCTTTCGATACCCACGGGTAATAATGTTGTGTCCTACCTGACACTTAATAAATAAGCGACTGCGACTCTCTGACCTCCTGTCGCTCGCTTGCATAGGGACCTCCTGTGCCTTATGGAAGTCGCTACTTTAATAACCTAGGGCAACGTAGTTGCCCACGGAGTAGAACCCACCCACCATGATCCTCCCCCAATCTGAAGTGCACAAAAAATTTCTGTCCAAAATTTTGAGTACACTTTAGATTGGGGGAGGTGTCAGCTTTGCTGACGGAGGGGGCTGATTGCTGAAAGCAATCAGTGGAAGACGCTACAATAATAAAAATAGATATTGGCAAATACTTATCAATAACAGAAAAAATTTGCGTTTGCTTTGGTTTATTACCTGAATTGTTATCCGGTTATATTCAATTAGTTGAAAGCTCGTAGTTTTTTAGTTCTTCTTCTGTAAGCATTCTTCCCAATCTTTTCATCTGAAGAATAACTTCTCGTAAACGGTAAATCTTGCAGTCTGGTTCAGTTAGTCTACCGTCTTTTAAGTGGCTTTCAAAATCATCAACAACCGATTTATTTTCTTTTTCTTCTTTTCTAGGAACTATAATCATGTCAGCATATAAATCCACAATTCTTTAGGAATTTCAAAAATGAACTATTAATCTTCTTTATAGTCTTTAACTTCGAACTTTGCAAATTCTTCTGAAGTTAATGGTCTGCCAAGACGCTTAGACATAAGTATAGCCTCACGAAGATGATAAATTTTATGCTCTGGATCAGGAACAACATATATTCCATCTGTTACAGCACTATCTAAATCTAAGAACTTATCTTCTTGAGGTGCTTCTTTGGGTATTATTATCATGTTATTCCTCCTTAAAATATTTTTTTATTAGCCTTAGAGAATTATAAGAATCTATATACATAGACTGATTTTCTATTAGCTTAGCTCCGACAGATTCGGCATAATGCTCTATAAGATTAGTTTTTGCTATAAATTGAACATAACCTTCATTTCCGACATTCCAGCTTAATTTACAAGCTATGGCGAATAAATGAGCACCGACACCTTTATATTTACCTTTATGACCAATATTATATGGAGCAGATTCTAATAAATCAACAAAGGTATAATATTCTTTAACAATGTGCTTTAATGCAATTAGCCCTTGAATTTCTTTATTGTCTTTAAGATATAAAGCATATATTCTATAACCATTTTTTGCAGGAATAGACCAGTCGAATCTCCAACCTTGTTTTTGAAGTTTTTGAGCTAAACTAGAATCAACAGTTATTTCTTTAAATTCAGTATCAAATTCCTCACCTGTTTCAGAACAAATAAGGCAATTTGTTAAAGAATCTATAACTATATCTATTTCCATATACAGTATTGTACTTCCTTCTTCTTAATTATAAGCTTTGATTTGTTCTCTTGCAAGGCTTATTAACCAAAGAGCAACGGCACATAAAAATTCAACAGAAATATCCAAAGAGACAAACATCAAGCCGAAGAACTCATTAATGCTGGCTGGCACATATTAGTTGTTTGGGAGTGCGAGTTGAAGCAAGACTTGCCTAGGGTCGTGGATAAACTGGAAAAGATAATGCTGCATATATTGCAAGTCTCTACGAAAAAGATACTTATACCTGACTAGACTGTTTTATAGAAACAAAGAGAAATAAGATTATTTATTTATTTTCTCTTAATTTGTAACAGACTCTGTATTATGACAAATAGTTAATCATAAAAAAGATTATTATTAGGTTGATTTAATCAATTAAGTAGATAAGTGATTAATAAAAGATATTGAGAAGAATATAAAAATCATCAATTAAGCTTAAACCAAATAGTTAAAAATTGAAAAAGAATTACATTACCAAATCTTGCAAGAGTGTAATTCAAATAAGTGATCTCTAAACGACTGTATACAAAAGTTAGAGTTCATGTTAATATATAAAATATTGTTTAAGCTAAAACATGGGAAAACAGAGTATGAAAGATAATATAGGAAGTGATATAGCACTTCCTTCTCATATTGAGATTCTATCCAATACAGGTAAAATACGAGCTCAGCAGATTATTGATTATATTTATAATTTAGATGCTTTTGAACGTATTCAAAAACTTATTGATATTAGTAACGAAAAAACAATAAAAATAAAAACAGATGAATTAGGTGGGAACTACCTTTCATGTATTTTTACAAAACCAAATTCTGACGTGTATGACAAGTCGGAGGGGAAAAAAAGAGTTTTCTTAGAAAAAGTTTATGTTATAAAGAAAAATGGAACATCAGAAAACTGTAGATTGTCAGTAGAATGGGTTAATTCTGAGTTAGGTGAACAAGGGGATAGCGGTACAAACTACCTCAAAGCTTTAATTAGTATTGCTAATAAATACTATGCAGATGTATTAAATATATACGAAGTTTCGGGGAAATGGTATTTAAAGCGTTTGAAACAGTCTTTCACATTAGAAAAACTTCCGAGTATTTTCCAAAACAGTTTGGCTAAAAGATATATTACATCATTATTAGCAAAGCCTTTTGTTATTCTTACCGGGAACAGCGGAACAGGAAAAACAAGAGTTTCCCAACAATTTGCAAAGTATTTAGAAGTGGATTCTGAAGATGGAAAGAAAAACTGGGTGATTATTCCTGTTGGAGCGGACTGGACCGACAACACAAAAATAATGGGTTTCTATAATCCACTTGCAGACGAAGGAAAAGGCAGATACGAAAAAACAGAAGTTCTTCGACTTATTGAAATGGCAAACAAAAATAAAACCAAACCTTATTTCATTATTCTTGATGAAATGAATTTAAGTCACGTTGAACGATATTTTGCTGATTTTCTTAGTCATATGGAAACATTGAATACTCCATTCATACTTGATGGTTATAATGGCAGTGTTGAATATCCTTCTAATATTTTCGTTATAGGTACTGTAAACATAGATGAAACAACCTATATGTTTAGTCCAAAAGTTTTGGATCGGGCCAATGTTATTGAATTCAAGCCTGACGAAGAATCGGTAATGAAATTGTTTTTGGAGCCAGCCAAAACCGAGGACGTAAATCCTGTGAATGACGGGACTGCTGAAGCTTTTTTGGAACTGGCTAGAACTATACGATCAGAAGAATGTAGTGTTAAAGATGAGACATTAAAAAAAGTTCAAGATTTTTTTAGGGAAGTATATAAAATTACAGCAGAATACGGATATGAATTTTCATTCAGAACAGTAAAGGAAATACGCCAATATATAGCGGCTTCATATGAACTTCTAGAAAATAAAGAGACATTTAATATTGAATCTATAGAAGATGAACAACTGTTACAAAAGATTTTACCTAAAATACATGGAAATAAAAAAGAAATTGGTGAGTTGCTAGAAAAGTTGGAAACTCTTTGCAAACAGTATAATTTGAAATTTAGTAGTGATAAAATTAAGCACATGAAAGGAAAGCTTGTAACAGTTCAGTATGCAAGTTTCATTTGATGTATGCTTGCTGCATTACGGTTTAAGGTAACCAAAGATTATAACGTAGATATTTATCCTGCTGGATTTTACGATAAAGTAGACTGGGGAAAAGAATATTCATGTTCTTTAGGTAGCGATTATTCTGCATTTAAATTCAATAATCAAGAAGAATGTAGCGATATTATGAGCATAACTACTGGTCTTGATGGAAGAGAAATATTGAGACTGATAGAGACGAAACGTTATATCATCAGAGTAAAAAGCAATACAGGTATGCAAATTGAATTACCTAAGCTACAAAATGAAGAAAATAAATCACTTAAGCTAGAAAGAGATGAAAACACTTTAACATTTCAGTTTATCAATTATCTTGGAAGATCAAAAATCACTTTCCCGGATTGTTCAAAGATTAGGGAGCTTTCATTTGAAGTCATTCCTGACAAAATGGATTTCGAAGATGACTATATTGAATTGACAGAAGCAATTGCAAAGAGATGTTCAGAACTATTATTAGAATATTCAGGGACAACTTCTAACGTTTTTTCATTGGCAAATGATGATTCAAAGACATTACTTGAACAGTTTATTTTTTTACGACAATTTTGTTTCAGTGATAATTTGCAAAGTCTTTTTGAAGCCATAAAAAGGAATCCAGATCGTATCCTTGTTGAAGAAGAGGATTTTCAACCTTTTGGATGTGGTGTACCTTCAAAAAAAATATATTCTCATCCCTTTAAGTATGGAAAAAATTGGTGCAGATATAATTCCACAACATTCGGAGAATACTATCTTCCAACAGAGATAGTCGTGTCACATAAAAGAAATAATTTAGATACTCAGGCAAATCGTTTTCTCAAATTTTCATTGGAACAATTTAATATAATTTGTGTGTCTCTTATTGATTCTCTAGAAAAAAATGGAACTCAAAAGCAAACTGAATGTCTAAATGAGGCAAAACTCGTTCATAGTATGATAAATGATATTTTGCGAGATAGTTTTTTTGATGAAGTTGGAATCTTGAATAATATGCCACAGAATAACCAAATACTTCAAAAAAGAGAAGGCTATTCGCAAATATTTGCAGCTTATTCTATGATTGACCTTGCTTTGCAGCTTGATTGGTCGGGCAAAGATGCTGTGTATGACGGAGAGTCTAAAAATGTTGCCCTTCTATATGAATATTGGCTGTTCTTTGAACTTAGAGCAGTAATTGGTAGTATTGATGGTTGTATTATGAAAGAATCTAATGAAAATTCTTTTATTTCAACTGATAAAGACAAACTTACAATTTCGTTATCAGAAGGGAACTTGTCTTGTCAGTCATTTCATATTCCAAGTTTGGAAACCAAAATTAATTTATATTATAATCGAACTTTTACACCAATTGAGTTTAGAACAACAAAATATGAAGGGTCTTATTCTAGACCTTTCCGACCAGACTATACATTGGCTATTTTCTCTGATAGATATAATAAAGGTAAACTCAATGGAGAAAATGAGGCTATAAAAGATGGGGCAGTTAGTTATATTCATTTTGATGCCAAATACAGAATTACGGATTTAACGTCTTTTGTTGGAAAAATGAAGGATAAACTTGAAGAAGAGAATATCGAGTTAGATGAGGAAAAAGCAGAGGAGATTGTAAACACTTATAAACGTGGTGACCTTCTAAAAATGCATACATATAATGATGCAATACGCCGTACGGTAGGAAGTTACGTTTTATACCCAGGAAACTGCGATATGACAAAGCTTGGGGGGCATATTTTCAGCCTTTATGATGAGATTCTTCCCGGTGTGGGTGCATTTGCTATAAAGCCAAGTATTAGAACGTTTGGTGAGGCTGAACTAAAGAAGTTTATTACAAATCTGATTTTAGAAAAAACTCAAGATAGTTCAAGATTGAATCGTCTTAAATATTATTCGGAGATGATTTTGCGTGAACCACCATCTTTTAAAATAGCAAAATCGCAATTTATTGAAGTTGACCATGAATTAATAAATCATTCTAAGTATCTTTGCGTAATTGGTTACATAAGAGCTGAAAAAACAGAAGATTATTACTATTATCTATTGGATTCAGGTTATTTGAAAAATGGGGCAGAGTTTTATTTTTATTATTATGCAATAAAAAATGGAATCGTATACTCACATCACTTTGATATTGCTAAAGCTGGGCGTTTTCGCTTTTATATAAATGAGATTAGAAAAACAGATGTATATCATCTTGAGCCAATAATTTGCACTATCGAAACAAATGAATTAATTTCAAAAGTAGATTTGGTTCAGAAACTTAAAATACATGGGTATTTAACTGATGTAGAACATTTTCATGCTGATTTCTATTATGTAATGAAATTAAAGGTTATTAACGATTCAGCGTCAAAGATTAGCTTAAAAGTAAATGATGTGAATGCCTTTAATGGAAACGATAGCTTCAGTCCTCATTCGCCAAAGATACTGCCATTTGACCTTGTAGATAATTAACAAATAATAGTTTTTCTTTATTAGACAAGGGGTATTTATATCGGGAAACAATAAAATGATTTTGTAGAAACTCGATTAAGACCAACACGATTATTTTAAAGTTAAACTTAGCTTTTTATTAATTTGTAGCTGTTTTAATTTTGGCAACAGACATGCCCATTCTTTCTGCTGCTTGTTTTAAAGTCAAAACCCCATCATTTATAAGACTAGATAAAAGTTCTCGCTGAACTATTATTTTTCATTTTTCGATAACTTTTTCAATACCTCTTGTATTAGTCAAGAATCGTCTTAAACTATACTTTATTAGCTTTATTCAATCAATGAGATTATTTATCAAAGCATACTGTGAATCATATCTCGTAGCCTGTGAAAAAGTTTTTTTGCGACAATCTATTTTTTCACTATTAATTTCATTTTTTGTATCAATACTAATTATTACATATATATTTGTATCTTTTAAATTTCTATAATAATCATCGTTTATTTCGTCTTTATATTTAAAAATACATTCATCTTTCACCAAAAACAGATGTTGATTTTCCTTACTTCTATGGTGGAAAAGAATATACCCAATAGATTTTAAATTCTCTATTATTTCCATTCCTTCTTTTGTGTATTTTATTCCAATAGCTATTTTCCCAAAAGATAAAAATTTGGGGCTTTTCGCTTCATAGTTTTCCATCATAACCATTAATACGCCTTGCTTAGCAGAATCCTCAAAGGTATTTTGATTTGCTCTAGAATTTTCTATTATAGGTTCAGGATCATTACCTATGCCGCATTTTTCTATATAAAAATGTTTTTTCAATTCATCTAATAATATTTGATTATCATTATTTGGGTCTTCTTTTTCGAGAGCTAATGAGAAAATATTCTTATTTTCAAAAGGAGTATATATTTTCCCTATTAATTTTTTAAAGTTTTGTTTTATGTAGTCCTTAGCATTAGTATTCTGATGAGCAGCCATTGCGTAGAAATCATACTGTTGCGAGATGATTTTTTGTATTTCTTCTCGGAACATTTTTCGAACTTTCTCTTTCCAAATCGCTTTTTGAAGCTTGTTATTTCTTGCATATAAGGATACTACATATAAAAAGTTTACATCATAATGACATATTAAGAGTGTGTCACGGTCAAATAATCTATTTTCAAAATGCTTGTTACAAAAGTAGGTATTTGTCCTGTCTGTAATTTCTATCTGTTCATCATAATTTAATTTTTTATTTATACGTGCGCTAATAAAGAAATTCGGTATAATATTATATCCTTCGGTTAAATCATCTCTTAGTTTTGAAATGTTGCAGGTTTCTTTATTGGTTAATGTTTGTGCTGAATCTGATTTATCGGCATTCATAAATAAGTTGAGGTTCCACTGAATGACATTTCTAGCATATGTAAACTGCTTATAAACAGATTCTTTTCCAATTTTGTTTCCACGTTTATAGTATTTTGAATCACCAATATAGTAAATTGGTTTATTTATATCGTGAGTTATTAAACCACGATATAAATACATATGATCTACACGTTTACCGTCATATTGGTCTTTTAAACCTGCTGGTATCTTATCTCTTCTGTCGCCAATCAAATCATCTATAATTGCTTCAAAAACGATGTTGAAGTTTTTAACAAGTAAATATTCTTTGGTATCAGTATTTATCGCAATTTGTTTTGCTGAATCAAAAAATACATAACAAATATTCCATAATTCTAAGGCTTTATCTGAGAAATATTTATATTTTATTTGTAATAAGCGTGTCTTACCTAATCCATTCAAATACTGTTTGAATTTTTTATCTGTAATTAATTGGAAATTACAATTAATTTGCAATGGAAATCCATAACATTTAGACAAATAGGAAAGAATTGAATAATATATAATTAAAAGTTCTTCATCAAAATTTATCTGCCTTTTTTTGTTTATAGGATTAAAATAAACAGGTTCGTTCTTTTGGATTGTCGCATTGTTACAATTAATCGTCTTTATCCAATTTATTTTATTTATTCCCGAATGAATATTTCTCAAGATAAAAAAGAAGAAATCTTGATTCTCTTTATTAAACTTAAAAAGTGAAAGTATAACATCTAAAAATGTGTTGCTTATAGTTTTTTTACTTTTTCCGAACTTTAATATTTTTTTCTTAAAAACTATCGAAGTATCGTTTTGTTTGTCATTTTGAAATACAACTATTGTTCTATAAATCCAAACTGCGAATTCGTAAATAAAATCTGTTTCTTGTTTGTTAAAAAAAGAAACTTTTTTTAAATCAATTATATCTTCGGGTTTATACTTTCCAAAAACTTTTTCTATTCCACATGAGTCTTCTAGTAGAACTTTTGGCAAAATAAAAACACAATCTTTAACGCTATTACTATAGAAATAACCCACATAATTTATACTTATGTAACCGTCAATATTTTCCAATATATCAATATCTTTTACTATATCTTTAATAGCAGTGGATTGATATTTGTATTCTTCAATTAATATTTTCGTAGAATATACCTCTTAATCTATAGAGACGTATTATTTTCTGTTTCTAAATCTTGTTCATTTTCTGTAGTAAATTGAACACCCAAATTATTTAAAAATATTTTAATCTTTTCATCATTTACAATTATTTCTCCTGTTTCATCATTTGTATAAAACTTATTAAATGATAAAGGTGTTCCATCAGAATCTTTAAAAACAGAGCCATCTAAGCCGTAATCCTTAAAAACATCATTCCACAGGTAAAAAATAACTTTACCAACAAAAACATCACTAGATATTTTCCCGTTAATGGCTTTGCAAAAGAAATATCCAAGCTTTTTGTCTTCTGATTGTGTGCTTTCACCAATTTGTTCATTTATTTTTTCAAGAAAAGACCACCAACTATATTCTTTATCTCCAATAGAAATACACCAAGATAAATCTTGGCCATTTAAAGACCTACCTTTTGCAATAGGAGTGTATTGCCATGACCATCTTCTTTTAAAAGCTGAATCTATAGGAAATAAACTTTGGTCACTAGTATTCATAGTTGCCCAAATATAAAAATTGCTGGGTAAAAGCAATATATCTCCTTTAATAACTCCTAGTCCTACTTCTTTGTTATATAAATTATTTATATAATTAATTTTATCTTCTATGTTTTTATTTGTATATTTTGCAAAGTCTTTTGCTAATCTTTTCTGTAAGTCGCTATCTGCCTTTATAGGATAATCAGAAAAACCATAATCATTTCTATCTAATAATTGGAATAAATCACCAAATATCTGAGCACAATTACCTCTATTAATTTCTTCGATTATTAGGAATTGTTTTTGTGGCTTCGCATTAACTTCAGCCTCAAAGAAGTATTCCCAAGATTTTACATAAGCTTGTAAAAAAGATTGTTTAACAAATTCGTATACTATATGTTCTTCTGTAACAATTTTTCCATTCTCTTGAATCGTTTTTCCAGTAACATCCCGAATAGGAACTTCTTTAACTGTGGGTTTATATGAACCTACGAATGTGGAATAATCACTATCTGGATGAAAAGTGGTTCTAATAACACTTTCGTTCATTGTTTTTTTCTTTACAATATGCGATTTACCTGTGCCTGGAGCCCCATAAAAAATCTGCTGCAATTCTTGGGCGACATTATCTTTTTCTAGATTACCTTCTATTAGTAATTCTCTATTTGCATTAACATCAAAATCAGTTGAATCTGGAAATCCAATCAGCCAAAAAGCAGCATATTCATTATTGCTATTTTTGTAGAGTGCTATTTTATATGCAGAATTAGGGAGGAGCATTTTTCTAATTAATCTATGAAATACTCCGTTACTATCAAATTGCTTAAAATAAGGTCGTAGTTTATTTGAGCCTGTGGAAAGCTTAAATAGCGATTCTGTTGTAAGAAGCCCATCATTACTTCTAAATTCGCTTAAAGTATCTAGAAGTTTTTCAATTGAAATCTGTTCATATTTATTTTGGTCATAGTAATATTTACAAACATAACCTAATAAACTTAATATATTACTTTGAAGAAAAAAATGTTTAATTTTGATAGCACCCTCTAAGGAGTCGGCTTCGTTATTCACTGAAGCATAATAATCTTTAAATTCTTCTCTTAAACTTAAATCTGCTTTTCCAAGAAAGACATGAATCGTGCCTTTCCCTGTCCCTTGCTTTCTATCTTCTGGTAATATTTCGTCTTTAACATTTTCCCAGTCTGAAAAAATATCACAAACTTTGTTGGTATAACCAAGTTCGGTTATCTTAGAATTATAAATCTGTTCCATATTTTGTTATATCCATTTGTTTTAGTAAAGCCATTAAAACATTTACTATTATACTATTTCCAGCTTGTTTATAAGCAGTCGTATCAGAAACTACAATATTAAAAGAATCTTCAAATCCCATTAATCTTAAACATTCTCTTGGAGTTAATTTTCTAAAACGACCAACAGAATTATTTACTTCACAATCTGAGCAGGGACTTAATGTATAAGTATCATTATCACTAGATATTAACGCATAGGCTCCAGGGGTCTGTTCTTTATAATAATCTTCCTCATAATTCGATAGAATATGGATATATTCAGAATTTTCTGATTCCTTTTTATCAGATTTCTTTAAAGGATGGAATATAAAATCACCATGCCAGTTAAATTGTTGATTCCTTTTTTGGCATAATATAATATTTCCATTTATTTGAGTATACTTCTTTTCACGATTAATATGCTCAGTAATAAAGTGGACTCCTTTTTGTTTTAGAAAATATTTATGAGAAATTATAGAATCTAAATAATTATAGGCTTTTGTTTCTAAAGGAATTGGGGTTGGATAAATGAAATCTACATCGTTTTTAAAACCTATGCAGTAAAGGCGTTCCCGATTTTGTGGGACACCGTAATTTTTACCATTTAATACTTGATAAAAAACTTTATAATTACATTCATTTTCAAAAGTATCTTTGATTACTTTCCAGGTATTACCACTATCATGACTAAGCATTCCTTTTACATTTTCAAAAATGAAAATTTTGGGCTGAGATTCTATAACCACTCTGGCAAATTCACGAAATAAGGTTCCTCTTGTGTCGTCAAAGCCGCCTCTTTTGCCTCTCATAGAAAAAGCTTGGCAAGGAGCACCACCAACAAAGAGATCAATTTTATTTTTAAAAGGCTTAGCATCAAAATAAGTAATATCTTTGTGCCATTGCTCTTCTTTTATATCATAATTGGCGAAGTATGATTTTTTGCAATCGTCGTCTATGTCACCAGCAAACATAATTTTATGTTTTAATCCTAATCTCTTAAAGGCATGTTCTATAGCACCTATACCGCTGAAAGATGTTCCTAAACATATAGTTCTTTCTGGATGGGAAAATTTAATATTTCTCCAGTCGTGTTCTATTGAATCTAAATTTTTACTAGTGTTTTGAACACTTTCTTTATTATTTTTCATCGCTTCTTCCATATTTTGTAATGTCTAACTGTTTTAGTAAAGCAATTAAGACATCGACAACAATACTATTCCCTGCTTCCATATATGCTGCTGTATTACTTACAGCTATATCAAAGTCGTCTCTAAAACCCATTAACCTCATACATTCCCTTGGGGTTAGCTTTCTAATACCATTAACCCCTTTTTGCTTTTTATAGGTTACATAGTTATCAACACCAGCTCTATGCATTTTGTGCATTGTTTGAAGTAATGGTCTTGCTATCCTCAAATCTGTTTCTTTAGAAGTTTTAAAAGATTTCGTTCCTCCAGCTAAAACATATTTTGCAACCTTTTCAGATAAATAATATTTGTCTTCAACTTCTTTAACCTCAAAGACAAATTCATTGAATTCTGGTTTTAATTCGCCTGATGCAAGTCCTTTAACTCTAAAAAGATTTGGTGTTATTGCTTTCTTATTGTATTCAGGACAGTAGAACGGAGTATCTACATAATCTTCTAAGAAATCATACATTCTATAGGGTAAATCAATTTCTTCAGGATATGAAAATTCTGTTTTTTTCTTAAAACCGAAACAATATAATCGTTCTCGATGTTGAGGAATGCCAAAGCGTTTACTGTTTAAAAGTTTAGCATGAATGTCATAACCGCAATATTTTTCAAAAGTAGTTTTTATAACTTCCCAAGTTTTACCACTATCATGAGTTAATAATCCTTGAACGTTTTCAAATATAAAAACTTTTGGTTGGCATTCTTTTATTATTCTAGCATATTCTCTAAATAAAGTTCCTCTTGTATCTTCAAAACCTAGTTTATCTCCAACTATTGAAAAAGCCTGACAAGGTGCTCCCCCAACAAGCAGATCTATTTTGCCCAAATATGGCTTAGCGTTGAAATCATGTATATCATTATGCCAATGCTCTTCTGATATTTCATAATTTGAAAAATATGTTTTTTTGCAGTTTTGATTAATATCTCCAGCAAACTCTATTTTATACTTTAACCCAAGTCGTTTAAAGGCATACTCTATAGCTCCAATACCACTAAATGTTGTTCCGAGATGGATTGTTTTGTCTGGTTTAGAGAAAGGTTTATTTATCCAAGTTAAATTTTTTATGTTTTCTTTTTTAGACATAGCCATCGATATATTTCTTTTATTATGTGTCTAATGTAGTAAATTTTTAATTGGAATTAAGTATATCATAAAAAATATTGGTTTGTCGTTCTATTATAATAAGGTTTTATTGATTAATGAGAAAACGATTCATTTATTGCTATACGTTAATTTTCTAGATGACTTTTAATACAAATTATGATAGGTACATTTTAAAGAAAAGCAGAAAAATAGTTTTGTAGAAAGGTATTTAACTATGAAATTTGAGGAGTTTTACTGTGAGTTTAAAACGCAGATAGATATTCTGAAGGATGAGAAAACTTTTGGTTGGGAGGATCAAGATTTTTTTACTGCTGTAATTTTGGATTACTTAGAAGAACTTGGCGAAGTTGATAGCCCGATAATTTGCCCTTATAGAGACAGAGGGCTACAAATGAATGCTTATTCAGAAGAAAATGATTTTTATCAGTTGAACTTGTTTGTGAGTGTTTATAATGATGAAGTTAGAGTTGCTAATGTGCCTAAGGCAGAAATAGATGCAGCTTTCAAAAGAGCAATACAAATCTATAGAAAGGCGACTAATGATTTGTTTAAATCATTTAAAGAAAAGGATAACGCCACATATGAGTTTGCTAAGTCCATATATGAACATGTTGACAGTATAGAAAAAGTAAAAATAATTGTTTTAACAAATGGAATTTGTAAAGAGCTTCATCTGAATAGTATCGAAATAGGAAAAGCAGAAATATCATTTGATATCTGGGATATGGACCGCTTATACAGATGTGTATCATCAGGTAAAATGAGGGAAACAATAGAGATTGATTTCGAGAATGAGTTCTCTGCGAAAATACCATTTATAGAAAATAGAACAAGTGAAAACTATACAGCTTATCTTGCTATTATTTCGGGAGAAGTGTTAGCTGGTATATACGAAAAGTATGGCTCAAGATTATTAGAAAAAAATGTCAGATCTTTTTTGCAGGTTAAAGGGGCTGTTAATAAGGGTATAAGAGATACTCTTGCTCAGGAGCCTGATATGTTTCTCGCATATAATAATGGAATCTCTGTCACGGCAGAAGATGTTACTGTTGGAACGGGAGATGATGGGGAACGTTTTATTTCTAAGGTCCGTGATATGCAAATCGTTAATGGGGGGCAAACTACAGCTTCTATTTATAATATTACTAGGGATAAAAACAGAAATGTTGACCTTAGTAAAGTATTTGTTCAGATGAAAATCTCTGTGGTTTCTTCAGATGAAAAAATGGATGAAGTTGTTCGTAGAATATCTGAATGTGCAAATACTCAGAATAAAATCCAAATGGCTGATTTCTCATCAAATAATCCATTTAATCGTAGAATAGAGGAATTGTCCAGAACAATCTGGTCGCCATCATTTCATGGTTCAAAACCAGTTAATTGGTTTTTCGAGAGAGCTAGAGGGCAATATGCAGAAATGCTTTCTAGAGAGGGGACGCCAGCTAAAAAGAGAGTGTTCAAGGCAAATCATCCTTTATTTACAAAGACCGATATGGCTAAATTTGAGAATTCATGGAGTCAATTTCCATACTTTGTTAGTGAAGGCGCGCAGAAAAACTTCAAGAGATTTATGGCTTTTCTGAAAGAAAATGGAATTAAGCTTCCTGATGAAAAGTATTATCAATTATTGATTGCTAAGGCAATACTTTTTAAGCAAACAGAAAATATAGTTAGTCAACAGAAGTTTGGGGGTTATAGAGCAAATATCGTTACTTATACGATAGCATTATTGTCTCATAAGTCAGCTCAAAGAATTGATTTAAAGAGAATTTGGGAAGAACATCAGCTTACTGTTAATTTGGAAAAAGAAATTGCTTTAATGTCTATTCATGTTCAGAAACATATAGTTAATCCACCTAATGGAGCTAATATAGGAGAATATTGTAAAAAGAAATCTTGTTGGGATAGTCTTATTAAAAAAGATTATTCTATTTCAAAAGAGTGCCAAGAAGAATTTATTCCTTTGGTGGGGGATTCACCAAATACTCCTAGTGAACCACGAATAGATGACGAAGACGCTGAACTTATAGATAAGATTGCTAGTATTAGAGGCGAAGTGTGGCTATCAATATCAAATTGGGCTAAGGAAACGAATAATTTGATGCCTTGGCAAAGGGGAATTGCTTTTAGTGTGGGAACGGCAATAAAACGTGGTAGAAAACCAAGTATCAAACAGGCAAGGCAGGCATTAATTCTCTATAATGCAGCAATAGAAAAGGGATTTGATAAAGAACTGTAGAATGGAATGGGAAGAATATATTCAAGAGATACTGTCAGAAGAATCATGTCTTAATGATATAAAGTTTACTGTTGATGGAACTGGATTCGATATTCCTGATATCATTAAAGCTAGTGTATATCTACTAGAAAAAATGTTAAAAAATCAAGGTAGATGTAATTTATTTATATTTCCCGAAGGTAAAATAACTCCGTTTGTTTTTATGCTCTCAAAACTCATTTATAACTTTTGGGTTGGAAAGATAGAGGCTAGTTATGAAGCTATAAAATTTCAACCGGGGCAGAAATTAAAATTTGGGAACAGTATCTCTGAATTCATAAAGATTGACTATGATTCACGATTAAAAGAAGATGCTATCTATTTAAAATTTTCTGATTGTATTTATAGGTGCAAAATACAGAATGCTCCATATTTTCAAACAATTGATACCAAGAGGCCATTATCAAATTCTTCGAAATTTAACCAGGAAAAGTTAAAAATAGAAAAAGATGAACAAGAGCATAATTCTGTTATCAATTTGCTTTATGATATGAAAACACATATGACAGAATCACTGATGTATATATCTTCTCTTTCAAGAAGTATGGAGTTTTTGAAAGAGTTAAAGATTGACAACAAGGAAATCAGCGATTATTTTTTTGTCTCTCAATCGGATTATTCAGGGAAGCTTCAAACAGTAAAAGGTTTATATAATGGTACTCCAGCACTAATTTTATCAGGTAATATTGCGTATGCAAATGAATCTATTCGAAAAGGAGCACGTATACAATCTGTTGTTATTAATCTTGTAGATAATGACATAAATTCTCAGCTTGCTGAATTAGATGAATTAATTGGACAAAAATTTCCTGTACTCTGCGTAACAGATACGTCTCACTCATTTGATTTAGGAGAATTGCAAGGAAGAGGGTTTAATATATGGAGATGGGACGAAAATAGTATAACATCTAGGATGTGCAAAGAAGGGAACCGTATAAGCCAAAAATCATCTTGCTGTAAATATCAGAGAATTGATTATCGGGACATACCAGATAAGGTAATTAGCAAAGCATTTCTTAAACTTTATAGTTATAGAAATAGAATTGAAAAAGAGTCTGCTACACTCAATTTGATATACAATAAATTGTTTCAGTTGTTTTGCTCATTTTTGAGAAGAATAGTTCCTCATAATGATATCGAGAAGAAAAATATATTTGATTGTATAGCTGAATGTGAGAATTTGATAGAAAGAGAAAAAGTGTTTATTGATGAAACTACTTTAAATGACTTTTCGTTCATCATAGATTCTGCAAAAGATATAGTGGAAAATAATATGGTATTGCAGAAGATACAAATGATTGAAGATACTATTGTAGCAAGCAATTCGAACGATATCTGTATTTTGTGTTCTAATAACGATGATGTTTTTAGAATTAAGGAAGATTGGGAGAACCGACTCAGTAGTCATGGAATGGAGGCATCTCTAATCGTAATGTCTATACGAGAATATTTGAAAAATCCTCCTGAAAAAAAATATGAAGTTTTTTTAACTAGTTGGTTCGGTTCTAAAACTATAAAATTAGTGTTATTTGGTTATTATTCTTCTCGAATACATATATTCTTATATAAATGCGAAAACAGATGGAAAAAAGCACATACCCGTTTATGGAAAAAGAACTTAAATAGCTCTGAAAATCGTACTATAGTGCAAAAGTCTTTTGTTAGAAATAAAGATAGAAGTGATATTGTTTTACAATATAATAACGATAATGACATATCGTCAGATACTGATAATGAAATTATTAATGAGCAAGATGATATGGAAATTGTTGTTCAAGAAAATAAATATCGTCAGTATATTTCAAATGCAAGAAGAAGTGGAGGAACAGAGACAGAAGCATGTCCAATAAGCTTTGCCGGTGGAGAATTTGCTCTCTTCACAAGAGGTCATAAAGCTATTGTTGTAACAAAGATAATACATCAATTATCTAATAAGATTGAGGTAAAAGAGACACAAGAACTTCAAGTTGGGGACTTTATTGTAATTCGCGAATCATCTAAGGATATTATACGTGATGTGGCTGATAAAATTCTTGAATCTAATGGAATGGTAGGTATTAGAGGGCGTGTCAAAATATGGAAAGAATCCTTTCGAATTGCTTCTAATCCTCTGAATATAGAATATATATATGAAAAGTTGAAAAAATGCGGATGTGTAAGAAATTATCTGACTATTAGAAATTGGATTACTTCAGAAGATATTATTATTCCTCAATCAAAAGACGACTTAATTTGTATTGCAAGAGCTACAGAGGATGAGGTGTTGATGGAAAAACTTGATAGTGTTTATGAAGAAGGTTTACTTATAAAAAAAGCTCATATCAGGGCTGGAAATATTTTATCTTCACGACTAGCAGAAAGTATAGCTAAAAAACTAATTCAAGATAAATTATTTGACCCTTATAATGTGTGGGATCCGATAGAATTAAACATTGAAGAAGTTGGGCTTGTAAAAATATATAAAATAATTGATATATCACAAAAATGGGTTACCGTGAATTCATTTGATACTAATCGATTAATGGATGAGGGAAAGGAAATCTGATATATGGCACGTATGATTCCTTCTATTATTTCACCATATACAAAAAGTAATGCAGAGCGTCGGATTTTTAAATGGTTTCAAGAAGCTGAAGGGACTGACAATTGGGTTGTATTGCATTCCCTTGGACTAGTAGAACATGAAAAACTGCTATACGGAGAGATAGATTTTTTAGTGCTAGCACCTAATTTAGGAATTTTCGCTTTAGAAGTTAAAGGTGGAAGGGTAAAACGAGAAAATGGTATGTGGAGTTTTACTAATAGAAATGGAGAATCTTCTTATAAGCAGAGAGGTCCTTTTGAACAGGCAAAAGATGGAATATTCAGCCTTATGAAAAATTTGAAAGATAAGTCTGATTTGGAACATAAGCATGTTTCCAATCTGTTATCCTGGTATGGTGTTATGTTTCCTGATATAGATTATGAGGCTGTAGGAGTAGATGAAGAATCCTGGCAGGTTTTTGATTGCAATGACAATGGGGACGTGGCTGGCTTTATTAGACGAATATCAAAAAAAATACAAGAAAAGAAAAAAAGTGTATTTGGATTATTTGATAAAATATCTTTGCCTACACAAAAGGATGTTAAATATTTGACAAATCTACTTCGTGGAGATTTTGACAAAGCTGTTGCCATAAGAGCAAAAATTAAATATGCTGAGCAAGAATTGCTCGAACTCACTAAAAAACAGTATGATTGCATTGATCAACTTGAAGACAATAAGCGCGTTGTTGTGAGAGGGCCTGCTGGAACAGGGAAAACATTGATAGCTATTGAAGAAGTTAAGAGAGCTGTGGCATGTGGTAAAAAGGTTGCTTTTATTTGTTTTAATTCAAGTTTGGGAAAATACTTTAAGGCGTATTTTGAGACTGTTCCTCAAAATATTAGACCTGAATATGTTGGAACTTTCCACGGTCTTATGTATGATATTATAGAAAAGAGTGGGAAAAAAATAGATATTCCCTCGGATGAAAATCTAATGAAAGACTTTTATTCATCATTATTGCCAAGATTTGCAGAAGAGTGTTTACTTAATTGTCCATTTGAGTATGATGAAATAATAATGGATGAGGCACAAGATTTAATAAAAGATTCATATCTTGATTTGATGGATTTATTGCTAGTAAAGGGATTAGAGAGAGGAAAATGGAAGTTTTTCGGGGATTTTTCAAAACAAGCAATTTATTCTGAGGATGAAGAAAGTTTATTGGATAAACTAACTGATAGAATACCCTGTATGCAATTTAAGCTTGTCAAAAACTGTAGGAATACTAAGCAAATATGTGAGGATATACAGACAATAACTGGTTTTACAGCACCAAGAGAACTTTGGTCTACGGTTGAAGGGATGCCTGTTAATCATGAAATTTGTGAAACTGAGATTGAAGCAATTGAAAAATTGGAACACATTATAGATAACTTGATAAATAAAGGTATTGAAAAAGAAAATATTACTATCCTTTCTCCCAAAAAAAGAGAAAATTCTATTGTTGATAAAATTGAAGGAATCAAAGTCAGAGATTATTCGTTTCATTCTGATAATAGTATTACTTTTTCAACAATACATTCTTTTAAGGGTCTTGAAAATACGATTATTATAATTACAGATATAGATAAATATGATGACGAAAAGCTAATGTATGTGGGCTTAAGTAGAGCAAGAGCCGGTCTTTATCTTATCGAAACGAAATATGCCCACAAAGAGTATAATGATTTGTTAACAAGGAGATTATTAAATGGTGGATGACAGAAGAGAGCAAATAAAGCTTTTGGTTGAAAAGGAAATGATTGGACCAGATCCAATTCAATGGGAAGGACTTCTTCAAGAGAATGGAGAGGAAATCCTTGTTTCTGATCCACCAAGAATAAGGTATATAGCAGGGGTTTTGTTTCCTAGAAACTCTAAATCAGAGAACAATCAGGATGAAGATGAAACAGAAACAGCAGTATCTTCAGAAGAAGATAATCTAGTTTTTGAAGAAAACGAAGATATTCCTGATATGGAAAATAGTTCAACCCAAAATGGTTTTGGATTAGAGTATCTTGAAGATGCTGAGGAATTAATAGATAGATCAAATTCTTACAATCAATCTGCACTTAGTTTGACTGTTTCTTTGAATGACAAATCAGATATTAGTATTACTGTAAATGCTGGTTGGTATGAAAGAAGAACAGATAAAACGGACGGTAAAACAAAGCATTATAGGCATCCAATTAATTGGAAGTTGTCAGAAAAAAAATTATTACCGACAAGAGAAGAGGGAATTAAACAATATCCTATACCAAATACTAATTTGCAGGTAGATATTATATATAGATACAGCAAAGATGATTGTTCTATTTATACATTTACTCTAGAAAACACAAAAATAATTTCTGGAAATAAAATTAGTGATGAAGATTGTGTTTTTCAAGTATCAATGGATATTGAAGCAAAAGAAGGTTTTTTACCGTTACCTGCTGAAACAAAAATAAATGCAGATGAAGATTATTTGTCTAATCAACTGTTATACAGAGACGTCAGAAATTACGCAATAGGACATGGGTGTGCGGCAGATTGGGAAGAGAAAAACGGAATAGTAAAAAAAATATCAACAGCTATTTTCCCTGAGTATGAAGTTAAACCGATTATTCCAAGCAGTTTTAAAGACATATCCCTAAGTATGCAGGACTTGGGGAATCCAGATAAAAAAGAAGAAGTTAAGAAAAGCTTGTATTTGCTCTGTTCTAAATATGAAGAATGGATTCGTGGGTTAGAAAAAGAAATAAAACATTTGGACAAAAAATATAATAAAACAGCACGTAGGCATATATCTAATTGTAAAAAGTGTTTGGAAAGAATGAAAAATGGTGTGGAGCTGCTTTTTAAAGAAGAATTAGTTTCACAAGCTTTCATGTGGATGAATAATGCGATGTTATTGCAGCAGATTCATTATGGTTTGCCGTTGCAAAAATGGACCGATGATGGAGAAGGTGGAATAAAACTAGAGCGTATTATAGAAAAGTTGCCACAGATAAATGACAAGTCAAGTTGGTATAAGGCTGAAAGTAGGGTTTATGGACAGTGGAGACCTTTTCAGCTCGCCTTTATTTTAATGAACTTGGAATCAATCTATAAGCGAGATAGCCTTGAAAGGGGTATAGTAGATTTAATTTGGTTCCCGACAGGTGGTGGCAAGACAGAAGCATATCTTGGTTTGTCTGCGTATACAATTTTCATTCGACGTCTTTTAGATAAGAATAATGTTGGAACTGCAATTATAATGCGTTATACATTACGATTACTAACTGCTCAACAATATGAAAGAGCTGCTGCGATGATTTGCGCATGCGAAACTATAAGACGAAAAAATCAAGATGTATTGGGAACGGAAGAAATTAATATAGGTTTATGGGTTGGAGGAGAAACAACTCCAAATAATGTTAAAAGTGCTGTAACGGCTTTTAATGATTTGAATTCACATAAATCTGAAAACAATCCTTTTGTGATGCTTAAGTGTCCGTGGTGTGGAGCTCAAATGGGACCAGTAGATATATCTGAAGGTAAAATAAGAAGAATGGCTGGTTATCGTATATTGGTTGGTGCTCGAAAGAGTAAAAAGTTTGTTTTCCAATGTAGTAATACTGAATTAGGTTGTGATTTCGCAGGGAACAATTCACCACTCCCGTTATATATTATTGATGAAGATATTTATGAAAAAAAACCGACTTTGATTTTAGGCACTGTGGATAAATTTGCCATGTTGCCATTTAGACCTCAAGCGCAGGGTATTTTTGGTTATGAAAATGGGGTGAAAAAGACTTCACCCGATTTGATTATTCAAGATGAGTTGCATCTTATCTCCGGACCACTTGGTTCCATGGTCGGACATTATGAAACAATGATTAGCGAATTATGTGCTGATTATAAATTTGGTAAGCGTATTTTGCCTAAGATAGTGGCTTCAACAGCAACAATTAGTAGAGCAAAAGAACAATGCCAAGCATTGTATGGCTGCGATAAGGAAATGGTATTTCAGTTTCCGCCGGCAGGAATCAATGCTGGAGATTCTTTCTTCGCAAAAGAAGACAAGAGTAAAAATGGAAGAAAGTATATAGGTATTCTTGCTGATGGATCTTCATCAGATGCGACAACTGCAATTCGTTTGTTTTCTATTCTTTTATATGCAGCTAAGACTATGAAAGTAGAAAACGAAAGTGATAGAGATCCATATTGGACAAATATAGGTTATTACAATAGTATACGTGAACTAGGACAAGCTCAAACCTGGATTAAGGCAGATATAGAAAAACAATTGGACGTTCTTTATAAACGACGTTTTGACGAAAAAAGACTTGAAAGGGAAGAATACAGAAATTATAGACGTTATATTTTTAGAGACGATGAACTAACAAGCCGAATATCTGGCAATAAGGTAACTTCAAGCTTGGCAAATTTGAATATTTCTTATCCTCCTAAGAAGGATGAATTCGGTAGAATCATAGAAAATCCTATTGATATTTGTTTGGCTACCAACATGATTTCTGTAGGGTTAGATGTGCTATGGTTAGGATTAATGACTGTTGCCGGGCAACCTAAAACTACATCTGAGTATATTCAAGCCACGAGCCGAGTAGGGAGAGACGCTAACAATGCACCTGGAGTAATTTTTGTATTATATAGACCTGGTCGGCCTAGAGATAAATCATATTATGAACAGTTTAGGTTATATCATTCTCGTTTATACTGTAATGTTGAACCAACTAGTGTTACTCCTTTTTCAGCACCAATTAGGGACAGAGCATTGCATGCAATTATAATAGGTATTATGCGCCTTGAAAATGATGAAAATTACAATGAAGATCCGCCAAAGTGTCCAAATGAAGCTCTTAGAAACAAAATTAAAGATATAATTCGAGAACGTATAGAGACTATTGATTCTGATGAATTAGAAAATACAATGAAATATGTGGATCATATTTTTGAATGTTGGGAGGATTGGAATCCTCAAAAGTGGACACCTCAGATTAATCCTGATATGTCTTTGGGAGATGCCGTTCCTCTAATGTATAGTTCTATGAATCGACCTAATGTGGCTTGGCTAGATAGAGGAAAAGAAACTCCGACTTCTATGAGAAGTGTGGATGCCTCATGTGAGGCCTCTGTTCTAAAAAATAGATATGTAGAAATGGAGGACTAAGTAATATGGCAATGTACAGACCATTAAGGAGAGCTGCTATTATGGGGCCATATGGAGTTGGAGCAATTGTTCCTTTTCCTAATGATGAATCTCTTATGATTGCTGGATTAGATATGTGGAGGTATGATCACCCTGAAGACTTTATAGTAAAAGATGAACGCCTTATAAAACGTCTAGGGGTCAAAGAACTAAGATGGCCGCCGGATTATAGAGAGAAAAACTCAGACTCAAGAAACTACCATATTACAATTCCTGCTGTTCGTTTCCCGACATGGTATTATTGTCCTTTCTGCGGTTCTATGAGAAAAACATCTTTGTATGAAACCCAGCCTGAATGTGATGCTTATCAATGGGAAAAAGGCCGAAAATGTAATAATAGAATTAAACGTAGAAAGAAAATGATCCCTGAAACTTTTGTGATTATTTGTCCAAATGGACATATAGATGATTTCCCAATAGCCGAATGGGTTCATAGCAATAGTGGTCATACATATAATCCGGAAAAATGTAGATTAAGACGTAGTACTGGCGGTATTTCATCTGGATTAAGCGGTGTTTCATATACATGTACCTGTGGTGCACATAAATCTTTGTCTGGAATTACTCAATTTGGCTTTTTGGAAAAAATTGGATATCGCTGCAAGGGAGCAAGACCCTGGCTTGGACAATGGATTGAAGAAGGAAAAGAGTGCCCAGCCCAAGCAAATCAATTAAGGGTTGTTTTGCGTGGTGCTACTAATGTTTGGTTTTCAAAAACAGTTAGTTCTATTTATATCCCGACGTTAGGCTATGAAAACGACAAAAAAATAGTGGCTTTAGTGGAGGAAATGTTTGATACACTTAATACAACACGTGTAAATGGAGAATTCAATAAAGAGGTCATTAAAACTATTGCATTAATGAAAAATGTTGATGTAAATAAACTTTATGATGCAATAATAGCAAAAGCCAACGCGGTTGATGGAATTCCTGATGTAGATGAAAATACTACAGAAGAAGAATATAGGCTATCGGAGTATAAAGTTCTATCTCAGTCGAGTGGTAGTGATAGCCAGGATTTTTATTCAGTGAATTATCCTATTAGTCAATATAATAAAATTATTCGACCGTTTTTTAAGAGCATTTCATTGGTTCATAGATTAAAAGAAACAAAGGCATTTGTTGGATTTTCTAGACTAGAACCTAGAGATGAAAGTGTATCTCAAAGCAAAAAAAATCTCCGTTTAGGAAATGGAAATTGGTTACCAGCGATTGTTACATATGGTGAAGGTATTTTTATAGAGTTTGATGAAAATAAACTAGCAAAATGGGCAGATAATCCATTAATAAAAAAACGTGTTTTGAAGATGAGTGATTCATATAAAGCGTCTTTTATTGGGAAAAAATTTACAGGAGAATTAAGACCAGAATATGTTTTGCTTCACACTTTTGCTCACTTATTAATTAATCAACTGAGTTTTGAATGTGGATATAGCAGTTCTTCTATAAGAGAACGATTGTATTGTGAAAAGGTAACTAACGAACTTCATATGTGTGGTGTTTTGATTTACACAGCGTCAGGAGATTCAGAAGGTTCTTTAGGTGGCTTAGTTAGACAGGGATTACCAGGAAGAATTGAAGATACTATTGTTTCTTCCTTAAAAAATGCGCTGTGGTGCACTTCTGATCCAATTTGCATTCAATCACCTGGGCAAGGAACAGATTCATGTAATCTTGCTGCTTGTCATAATTGTGCTTTGTTGCCTGAAACATGTTGCGAAACAGGAAATAAGCATTTGGACAGGGGTGTCGTTATTGGTACGTTAGAAAATCAGGATATAGGATTCTTTAGCTCTATTCGAGATTTATGATAGTGGATTGGTCTATAAGAATAAGTTGTGGCTTTAAGCACTTTCTATAGAAATAAATATTGTTTGGATTCCAAAAAAGTTCAAATACTTAGTTTTTGTTATCAGTTCGTAGCTAATTCCTTAGTTAATGCTTTAAACTTAGTTACAGTTACGTTCATTTCTTTTGCTGCTTGCTGAATAGTCAGAAGACCTTTTTTGACAAGTTCAGCTAAAGTTAATACTTTGCCTTTTTCGATACCTTTTTCGATACCTTTTTCTATACCCCTATTTTCTATCCTATCTAATACTTCACACATTGTTACAGGTTCTCCTTTCTTTGTAATTAACTTAGTGTCAAGTGTGAATCTTTCATCACCAGTAAGAATGCGCAACAAACGTGATACCTCTGTTACGTGCTTTATAACATGATTAGGAGGAACATACTAATTATTAGTAATTAGCAAGGAGTAATGAGTAATTATTGGTTTTTCATCGTTTTTGTTATAGAAGTTAGAAGCTTTAATAATTCTTCATTGTCGTTTTTTATACTGTCGAATTCAT
>JAEEGL010426800.1_pt1 | contig 24982 bp, 19 predicted proteins | sample 9134231 | NCBI WGS metagenome assembly JAEEGL01 (sample SAMN16246548, study PRJNA631951) | gut metagenome | biome: gut microbiome; feature: rumen; material: fiber-attached | host: Bos | place: Iran: Karaj | collected 2018-10 | reverse complement strand
GAACCGGGTCCGGAGGAACTATGCGACTGAAGAAACTGGAGCTGTACGGCTTTAAGTCCTTTGCCCAGCGGACGGAAATCGTCTTCAACCAGGGCATTACGGGCATCGTCGGGCCGAACGGTTCCGGAAAGAGCAATATTGCCGACGCCGTACGCTGGGTGCTGGGGGAGCAAAGCGCGAAAACGCTGCGCGGCGCCAGCATGCAGGACGTGATCTTCGGCGGAACCCAGAAGCGGAAGCCGCTGGGGTATTGCGAAGTTTCCCTGGTTTTTGACAATGAGGACAGGGCGCTTCCGCTGGACTATACGGAAGTGGTGGTTACGCGCCGCGTTTACAGGAACGGGGACAGCGAGTATTATCTGAACCGTTCCTCCTGCCGCCTGAAGGACGTGGTGGATCTTTTCCGGGATACCGGCATCGGCAAGGAAGGCTATTCGATCATCGGCCAGGGCCGGATCGACGAGATCCTTTCCCGGAAAGGGGAAGACCGGCGCCTGGTATTCGAGGAAGCGGCCGGTATCGTCAAGTTCCGGGCCCGCAAAGAGGAAGCGGACAGGAAACTGGCGCGCACGCTGGAAAACATGGCCCGGGTGGACGATATCCTCGACGAGCTGAAGCGCCAGCTTTCTCCCCTGGAGGACCAGGCGAAGAACGCCCGGATCTATCTGGAAAAGGCGGCGGAGCTCAAGGTGCTGGACCTGAACCTGTTCCTGGTCCGGTCGGACCGCATGGAAGCCCGGCTCCTGGAGGCGGACCGGAACCTGCAGGGCATCCGGGCCGCGATGGATCAGACGGAAATCACCCTGCACGAAAAGACGGAACAGCGGGACGCCCGCCAGGGAGAAATCGCGGATCTGGACGCGAAAATATCCGAAGCGCATACCGCCCTGATGGCCGGTATGGAGTCCGTGCACGCGGCGCAGGACGCGGTGCGCTCGGTTGAGGAAAGGCGCCGCGCCAGGCAGGAGAACCGGGATCGCATCCGGGAGGAAATCCGCGCCGCGGAAGAGCGCGCGGGGGAACTGGAACGCCTGACCGCGGAGACCGGAGACGGCACCGAAACCCGCGGTGAAACGCTGGCACGGCAGGAGGAAGAACTGGCACGGGCACAGTCCGCGGAAGAGGAAGCACGTCGCTCGGAAGAAGAGAAAAACCAGGCCCTGGAAGAGCACAAGACGGCCATGATCGACGCCATGAACCGGCGTGCCGCCGCGCTGAACGACCAGACCCGCCTGAAGACGATGCTGGGGACGATGGACGCACGGCTGAAGGAAATCACGGTTACCTGCGAAGACATGCGGAAGGCGCGGGAAGCGCTGGAGCAGGCAGTGACGGACGCCGGCGCCCGGCTGAGGAAGGAAACCGCAGAGCAGGACCGCCTGGCTGAAGCGCTGCGGGAAACCCAGGGACAGCTGGAGGCGGCGGACGCCGCGGTGATCGACGCACGCAAACAGTATGATCTGAAACTGGCGGAAATGCGGGATATGGATTCCCGCCGGACGCTGCTGGACGAAATGTCCCGGGAACTGGAAGGGTACGCCCATCCGGTGCGGTCGGTCGTGCGGTATGCCCGGGACCGCGGGATGAAAAAGGTTCGCGGGCCGCTCAGCCAGCTGATCACCGTTCCCAGGGAATATGAGACCGCCATGGATATGGCCCTGGGCAACGCGCAACAGGACGTGGTCACAGAAGACGAAGAAACCGCCAAGGAAATGATCGAATACCTGCGGGAAAACCGGCTGGGGCGGGCGACCTTCCTGCCGATGACGGCTGTGCACTCCCGGACGCTGACGGCAAAGGAGCGGGACGTGCTCGGCATGCCGGGCTGCCTGGGCGTCGCTTCGGATCTGGTCCGGTGCGACGGCGCCTACCGGGAAATCGTCGAAAACCTGCTGGGACGGACGGTCGTCGCGGACAACCTGGACCACGGGATTGCCATTATGCGCCGGGGCGGGCACGAATTCCGCCTGGTGACACTGAAAGGCGACGTGATGCACTCCGGCGGATCCATGACCGGCGGGTCCGTATCGTCGAAAGCACTGAATCTGTTCTCCCGGGAACGGGAACTGAAGGAACTGACAGAAGCCCTGTCCGCCGGGCAGGAAGAACTGGAACGGCTGCTGCGGGAGATGCAGCAGGGCCAGGCGGACAAGGACGCAATGAAGAGCCGCTCCGCGGAAGCGCTGGAAGCGCTGCACCAGCAGGAAATCGCCATGGCCCGCGAAACGGAACGCACCCGGAACGCGGAGGACGAGCTGCAGATGCATTCCCTGCGGCTGAGCGAAACGGAAGCGGCCCGGGAGCAGCTGATGGAATCCATGATGCAGATGGAGGAACAGCTTTCCCTGGCGGATGATCATACCGAAAAGACGGAAGCGAACCGGGAAGAGATGGAAAAACAGGCGGAAACCTATTCCCGGGAAGCCGCGGAAGCCAGGAAACTGCTGGAGGAACGCACGGAGAATACCATGCGCCTGACGCTGGAGGTCAACCATCTCCGGTACGAGCTGGAAACGCTGAAGCGGGACAGGGAGCGCCTGGCGGAGGAAAAGGAAAGAATCGCCAGGGACCAGGGCAAACGCCGGGAAACGCTTACCGCGATGGAGGCGCAGGAGGAATCGGACGGGGAAGAGGAAGTCCGCCTGCGGCTGCGGATGGAGGAAACCGTCGGGGAACAGGAGGCGCGGGAGAAGGCCGCCCGGGCGCTGGAGGATACCCGGACCCGGAAGCAGCAGGCGCTGCGGGAAATCCTGACGGATATGGAAAGCCTGCACCAGGTATACAGCCGGGATACGGACAGGGCCCACCGGCTGGAGCTGTCCCGATCCCGGACGGAGGGAGAACTGAAAGCGCTGCGGGACCGTATCTGGAACACCTACGAGGTGACCTACGCCGGCGCCGAAGAATTCCGGATTGCAGACGGATTCAACGTGACGGAGGCGGACCGCCAGGCAGCCCAGCTGTCAGCGGAGATTCGTGCACTGGGCCCCGTCAACGTGCACGCGGTGGAGGAATACGCCCAGACAAAGGCCCGCGCCGATGAGATGGAAACCCAGCGCAGCGATCTGGAAAAGGCGGAAAAGGACCTGAGGGAACTCATATCCCGCCTGCTGACGCAGATGCGGGAAGTGTTCGTCGAACGGTTTACCCTCCTGCAGGGTTTCTTCTCCGAAACGTTTGAACGACTGTTCGGCGGCGGCCACGCGGAACTGTCCCTGATGGATCCGTCCGATCCGCTGAACTGCGGCATTGAAATCAACGCCCAGCCGCCCGGAAAGAAGCTGCAGCTGCTGTCGCTGCTGTCGGGCGGAGAGCGGACGCTGACCGCGATTGCGATCCTGTTCGCGACCCTGAAGCTGAAACCGACGCCGTTCTGCATGCTGGACGAAATCGAGGCGGCGCTTGACGACGCCAATATCGGATACTTTGCGGATTACCTCGCAGAGTATTCAAAATCCACCCAGTTTGTCGTCATTACGCACCGGAAAGGGACCATGGAGCGGGCGGACAGCCTCTACGGCGTGGCCATGGAGGAGCAGGGCGTGAGCAAGATGGTTTCGGTTTCCCTGCAGGAATATCGGGAGTGACCCGAGGAAGGAGATCCCATGAGAAAGATTATTGTCCTGCTGCTGCTCCTGCTGGCCATGGCCGCCTCAGCCGCTTTCGCAGAAGGGGAAAAGGCGCCCGGCCTGTTCGAACTGTATTCGGTGGACGGGAGCGAAACGGTCCTGCTGGGTGCTGCGGTATCCCCGTATGAAGGCATTCTGATTACCGCGGCTTCCGTGCTGCCGGAGCATCCGGAGAAGCTGGTGATTTCAGACGGTGTAAACTCCTGGAAGGCGCAGGCTGCGGCTCCCGACAGCGCGGGGATCTGCGCGATGATTCTGTATGACGTCAGCGAACAGAAGCCGTCCGCCGGCTGCTGCGAACTGTACAGCGGCGCGGTACAGCCGGAGGGCTGCGTCGTTTTCACGGGAGACGAAAACCATTCCCGCGTCTACCGGAAGGTATATGACGGCGCTGCCATCGCATGGCGCTCCTCGTCCTGCATGCTGCTCTCCCTGTCGGGGAGCGTCATGCCGGGATCGCCGCTGGTCACGGAAGACGGCAGGGTGGCAGGCATCGCCGCGGGGGAATGGGCGGAAGGATCCGACCGGGTAATTTTCCTCTCCGCGGAAGGAATGTACCAGAGCATGGCTGAATCGCTGGACGCGTTTACCGGGCGGACCGCACCCAATCCCCCGGAGGGACTGGAGCTTACCGCGGAGGCCAATACCGTAACCGTCGACTGGTCCCGGATGGCCCTGCCGGAGAAGACGGAAGGCGAGGAACTGTATCTGATTATCGCGGATACCATGAACCGCTATCTGACGTATTTCCGGATCGGCGAAGGGGATACGAAACTGTCCGTGACCCTGACGCCCGGAAGAACCTATTACTGCAGCATAGATGCCTGCGCGAATCCGCCCGCCCTGGTGCCGGATTCATACGCGGTGATCGCGCTTCCGGAAGCGGAAAAGCTGACGGATTACGGGTTTGCATCCCGCGTATGCGCGATTGCAGAAGCGCCGCAGGAAGGCCTGCCCGCGAACGGCCTGCCCACGCCTGTTGCGGAAGTGACGGAAGAACTGCTGCGGTCCGGCCGAGCATATTTCTATTCTTCCACAACCTATGAGGTCGCAGAATCGATCCAGGGGATTTCCCTGCTGATCACGCTGACCGACCCCGCCGGAAACAATTACCGGTACGAGAGCGAATGGATGTATGATTACCGGCTGACAAAGGACGATACCTGGGCGGTCGCGCTGAACGAAACCGGACTGCTGGACCTGCTGAACGGGTCCGGATACCCGGCCGGGATCTACAAAGTCGCGATGTACATCGGCGGCGCCCTGGCGGACAGCTTTACGTTTGAACTGAAGAGCGAACCGTAACCGGCGCACGGCTTTTCCGTGCCGGACAGGAAAGATCCTGACCGTTATCATCTAGAATGGGGGAGATTATCATGCCGAATTTTACGCTGTCAGACGAGGTTTTTGAGAGCGCAGCGGAGCAGTTTCCGACACCGTTTACCCTGTATGACGAGCAGGGAATCCGGGAGCGGGCCCGCCTCCTGAACCGCGCTTTTGCCTGGTGCCCTTCCTTCCGGGAGTATTTCGCGGTGAAGGCGCTGCCGAATCCGGCGATTCTCCGGATCCTGAAGGAGGAAGGCTGCGGCCTGGACTGCTCGTCCGCCACGGAACTGACGCTGGCCAGGATCTGCGGGTTTTCCGGGGATGAGGTGATCCTTTCCGCCAACGCCATGCCGCCGGAGGAGTTCGCGCAGGCACGGGCGCTGGGCGCGATTATCAATCTGGACGACATCTCGGACATCGATCTGCTGGCGGACAACGGCGGTATTCCGGAAACGGTGTGCGTCCGGTATAATCCCGGCGGGCATTTTTCCATCGGGAACACCATCATGGGAAATCCGGGAGAAGCCAAGTACGGCATGACGGACGCGCAGGTACGTGAAGCGCTGGACCGCCTTTCCGGAATGGGCGTCACCGCATTCGGCCTGCACGCGTTTCTTTCCTCCAATACGACGGATGAAAGCTATTTCCCGGAACTCGCGCGGACCCTGTTCACGCTCGGCCGGGATCTGTCGTCCGGGACAGGGCTGAGGTTCGCCTTTGCGGATCTGTCGGGAGGCGTCGGCATTCCGTACCGCCCGGAGGACAAGCCGACGGACATTATGGCTGTCGGCGACGGCGTACGGAAGGTTTATGAAGAAATCTTCCCTGACGGCGGCGTCGGGATCAAGACAGAGCTTGGACGGTGGATGACAGGCCCGTTCGGCTGGCTGGTTACCCGCGCGGTTCATGAAAAGAAGATTTACCGCGATTACATCGGGGTGGACGCGTGCGCCGTTCATCTGATGCGCCCGGCCATGTACGGCGCGTATCACCATATTACGGTCTGCGGCAAGCGCGATCTTCCGGCGGACCGCCTGTATGACGTCACGGGCAGCCTGTGCGAAAACAACGACAAGTTCGCCATCCAGCGGCAGCTGCCGGAGATCCGGCCGGGAGACCTGCTGGTGATCCACGACACCGGCGCCCACGGCACGGCGATGGGATACAACTATAACGGACGCCTCCGGGGCGCGGAAGTGCTTTGGCAGGCGGACCATACATTCCGCCTGATCCGCCGCGCGGAGCGGCCGGAAGACTATTTCGCCACGCTGGACGTGGATCCGGCGGCGGAAGCGCTGGGACTGAGGTGAGAAATCGGCATGCCGTCACTGGAAGGATATAAGGGCAGTTTGGATTACAGCTACGCACCGGGCGCGTTTCCGGCGATGGAGTGCCTGCTGCATCGTCCGGACGCCGTGCGGCGGCTGCTGGTGCATTCTTCCGCCGCCGGCCGGGAAGGCGTGGAGAAACTGACCGCCCTGGCGGGAAAACTGGGCGTACGGATCGAGGAAGCGGACCGGGCCCTGGCACGCATCAGCGGCAAAGAAAACTGCTATGCTGCGGCGGTGTTCAGCAAATTCTCGGACGAACTGACGCCGGGTAAACCCCATGTGGTGCTGCACCGGCCCGGAGACAGCGGCAACGTGGGAACAATTATGCGGACCGCCCTGGGACTGGGACTGGAGGATCTGGCCATGATCCGTCCCTGCGCGGATCCGTTCGATCCGAAAACGGTGCGGGCGAGCATGGGAAGCCTGTTCCGGCTCCGGATCCATGTATACGAGTCTTTTGAGGAATACCGGCGCGATTTCCCGGAGCAGGCGCTGTATCCCTTCATGCTGGATGCGTCCCTCCCGCTGGGAGAGGTGGTCCGGGGCGGCGTGCCCGAAGCATATGCCCTGATCTTCGGCAACGAGGGCAGCGGCCTTCCGGCGGCTTTCGCCGGATACGGCCAGCCGGTCCGGATCGAGAGCAACGACAAGGTCGACTCCCTGAACCTGGCGATCGCTGCCGGCATCGCGATGTACCGGTTCAGCATCAAATGACCTCTTTACCCGCCGGCAGCTAAATTGTTCGTACTTTTTACGTACAACTCTTGAAAAATAAAGATTTGTCTGGTAAAATGGGAACAACCTTTGCAGGAAGGGTGTGTTTTTCATGGCCGGGCAACCCAAGTATTTACTCGTTGCGGATACGCTGCGGAAGGAAATTGCCAGGGGCGTTTTCCGGGATGGGCAAACGCTGATGACGGAAGAAGAGCTGCGCCTCCGCTTTGACGCGTCCCGGCAGACCGTGCGCCAGGCGATCGCGCTGCTGGAAGACGACGGACTGGTGGACCGGCGCCGCGGCAGCGGCACCTATGTGCGCCACGGGCCGCGCCGGCATCAGGGAATGATCCGGATCGGCGTGGTCGTTACGTTTATTACCGATTATATCTTCCCCTCCATCCTGCAGGGAATCGAAGGCGCGCTGAACAAGGCGGGCGCGGTGATGAACCTGAGCGCCACCTATAACGACAGCCGGACGGAGCGGGCCATCCTCGAACGGATGCTGGACGACGTGGACGGCCTGATCTTTGAAGGTACGCGGACGGCGAAGGAAACGCCGAACGCCGACCTGTTTGAGCGCTTTGCCGAACGGAATATCCCGGTCCTGTTCATCAACGGATACTATCCCGGAATGGACCGGATCCCGCACCTGCTGATGGACGATTTCAGCGGCGGGAAAATGGCGGCCGCGGTAGCGCTGGACCGGGGTTATACCAGGCCGGCGGGCGTGTTCAAGACAGATGACCTGCAGGGTTCTGAACGCCTGGAGGGCTTCATGGCTGAAATGAAGAACCGCGGCGTGAGCGTTCCGCCGGAACGGATTCTCTGCTTCGGGACGGACGAAAGGCTGACGCTGTTCAATACGCCGGCGGGGCAGGCGTTTATCCGGCTGCTGAAAAGCGGGGAGGCGGACTGCGTGGTCTGCTATAACGACGTGTTCGCGGCGACGCTGATGGACCGCCTGCTGCACCAGGACGTGAGGCTGCCGGAAGATCTGGGCTTTATCGGCTTCGACAACGCCGCGTTTTCCGGCGTCATCCGGCCGGCACTGACGACGCTCGGCCATCCGAAGGAAGAATTCGGCGCCCTGGCGGCGGAAAAGATCCTGCGGATGATCGGCGGCGAACGGGAAAAAAGCGTGTATATGCCCTGGAACCTGATCGAGCGGGAAAGCCTTCCCCGCAGGGATGAAAAATGAGTTTTGCCATCGTGTGCGTCGGCCGGCTGAAGGAGAAACCCTACCGCCAGATGGCGGATGAGTATCTCCGCAGGCTGGGGCGGTTCGGGAAAACGGAAGAGATCGAAATTCCGGATCTGCCGGAACCGGCGGGGAACCACAGCGCCGCGCTGGAGGATCAGATCCGGACCCGGGAGGGAGAAGGAATCCTCCGGACCATCCGCCCGGGCGACTGGGTGATCGCGCTGACCATACCGGGCCGGGCGCCGGATTCGGTGGAACTGGCGGACAGGATCCGGGAACTCCGGGTCCGCGGCGCCGGAAGAATCGTGTTCGTCATCGGCGGGAGCCTCGGGCTCGGAAGGAATGTACTTGAACGCGCGGACGAGGAAATTTCCATGAGCCGGATGACCTTTCCGCACCAGCTTGCCCGGGTGATGCTGCTGGAGCAGCTGTACCGGGCGGAAAAAATCATCGCGGGAGAGAGGTATCACAAATAGTATGACAAAAGTGACCAGAATCGTTCTGCCGGTCCTGCTCTCCCTGATGCTTTTCCTGACCGGGTGCGCGCCGGGGGGCGGGACGAAACCGGCGGAAGCCGTCGTACCGGCCCCGACGGAAAAGGCACAGGCCGGGCCAATTATCGAACCGCAGGCGATCGCGGATTACCTGTTTGAACACGGCGAGCTTCCGGACAATTTTATTACCAAGCAGGAAGCGCAGGCGCTGGGATGGGACAACAGCAGGAATTATGTGAGCGACGTGGCTCCGGGCAAGAGCATCGGCGGAGACTATTTCGGAAACTACGAGGGAATCCTGCCGAAGGCCAAGGGGCTGAAGTATTACGAAGCGGACTGCTATTATACCGGAGGGAAACGAAGAGCGGAACGTATCGTTTATTCCAGTGACGGGCATGTATATTATACCGGGGATCATTACGAGACATTTACGGAACTGTTCCCGAGCGGTGCGAAGGAGGGATCACGGTGAGGAAAAGCATCAGGATTATTCTGGCGGCGGCGGCGCTTGCGCTGTGCCTGTTTCTGACGGGCTGCTACCAGCCGCTGGACGATACGACATATGATACCGGAACCCAGACGTCGAATCAGCAGCCGTACAATACGGCGACGCCGGAACCGACGCCTGTGCTGATCAACCCGGATTCCCCGACACCGGGGACGCAGGCGCCGCAGCCGCAGACCGGAACCCAGGGCGGAACCGTCACCAATCCCCCGGCCGGGATGGAAACGACGCCGCCTCCTGCGGCCGGCTCCGCCGATTCGCCCACTCCGGGCATGACCGGAAGCGGCTGGGAACTGTGGACGGATCAGCCGTTCATTCAGCTGCCCGGGACGACTGCGCCGGGTGCTTCGGTTACCATCAGCCTGTCGACGGAAACACCGCTGCCGGAGGCGGCCACGACCCCGCCGGTTGCGACTACACCCGCGTTTACGCCGGCTCCCAAAAGCATGCAGCTGGGGTTCAAGGGTGATCAGGTGCGGGAACTGCAGCAGCGGCTGAAGGATTTGGGGTATTATAAAGGAAAGGTCGACGGCGACTTCGGGGAAAAGACGGAAGAGGCCGTGAAGGATTTCCAAAAGGCAAACAGGCTGACGGTGGACGGCAAGGTCGGCGAAAACACGCTGAAGAAGCTCAGGGCCAAGGACGCCATTACCTATAAGCAGGCGCACGCGACTCCGACGCCCAAGCCGACAGCCACACCGAAACCCACCCCGAAACCGACGCCCAGGCCGACAGCGACGCCGAATCTGAGCAAGGATTATTATCTGAAGAAAGATACGTCGGGCAAGCAGGTGGAACAGCTGCAGCGCCGCCTGATCGAACTGGGATGGCTGGACGGCAAAGTGACAGGCAAGTTCGACGACGCGACGGAGACTGCGGTCAAGGCGTTCCAGCGGCGGGCCAACCTGTATGAGGACGGGATTGCCGGACCGGATACCCTGCGGGCGGTTTACGCTTCCGGCGCGCCCAAGAGCAGCAGGGCGGTGGCCAGTTCCGGTGAAACGCTGGAATTCGGCAGCGAAGGCAGCGCCGTGAGAACGCTGCAGCAGAAGCTGAAGGACCTGGGATACCTGGCCGGAACGGCGGACGGCAAGTTCGGCATCGCGACCCAGGCGGCCGTTATCGCTTTCCAGCGGAACAACGGGCTGGCGGCGGACGGAAAGGCCGGCACCGCGACGCTGAGCAAGCTGTATTCCGGCAGCGCCAGAAAGGCGAGCGGAAACGCGCCGAAGATCGAAGAATCGGAGAAGAAAAAGTCCGGACGTGACACGTCCAGCATCGCATCCACCGGTTTTGAAACGCTGGAAAACGGCAGTGAAGGCAGCGCGGTCAAAAAACTGCAGCAGCGCCTGAAGGACCTGGGCTATTATTCCGGGAACGCCGACGGGAGATTCGGCGACGCGACCGAGGCCGCGGTCATGGCCTTCCAGCAGCAGAACAATCTGACGGTGGACGACAAGGCGGGCCCCGCCACCCAGCGCGTACTGTACGGCACAGGGGCACAGTCGCCTTCCATGTATACGTCGATTCAGCGCGGGGAAACGGGGGACCGGGTACGCAACCTGCAGTACACGCTGTACGAGCTGGGATACTATGACGGCTCAATCGACGGCGATTTCGGCCAGACGACCGAGGACGCAGTGCGGGCCTTCCAGATCCGGAACGGCCTCAAGGTGGACGGAATCGCGGGCAGGGATACGCTGGCGACCCTGTATTCCGCAGGCGCCATCGCGGCCACGACTCCCCAGGACGAACAGGAAAGCATCGGCTACGGGGCGTCCGGTGAAATCGTGCAGGAAATCCAGGACTGCCTGATTGAACGGGGCTATATGACCGAAGAACAGCGGAGCGGGGTTTACGACGACGTTACGTTCGAAGCAGTCAAGATGTTCCAGGGGGAAAATGGAATGACAGTCGACGGCGTATGCGGACCGCAAACGCTGGAACTCCTGCTTGGCAGTACGCAATATTGATCAGGAAAGCAGGCGCTTATGAAAATTTGGGGACAGATCCTGACGGCGGTACTGGCAATCGCCATTGGCCTCTTCCCCGGGTTCGGCGCCGGGGGGAACGAAGAAGGGAACGTTATACCGGCCCCCGGCGTCAGCCGCTGCCTGGTGATCGGCTATGACGATTTTGTGACCATGCCGGATACGGCCCCATGTTCCGCGAACAACGCGGAGATCATGAACGCCCTCTTTCCGGATTTTGTCCCGGACGCGGAAACGGTTGTCTGCCGGGTGAACGAACCGGGAACGGCGGACGGCCTGGAAACGCTGATCCGGGAAACTTTCCGCGGCGCGCTGCCGGGAGATACCAGTTACCTGTATCTGAGCACCCACGGCGTGACCTGGGAAGATGGCAGCGGAAGCGGGATGGCGCTGATGATTTCCGACGGAATTCATGAGGAAGCGCTGGCGCCGGACCGGCTGCGCGGAATGCTGGACGGCGTTCCGGGAAATAAGGTGCTGATCCTGGACGCGTGCCACTCCGGCGGGGTGCGGGATACTTTCTCCGCTCCGGAATATACGGTCCTGGCTTCCAGCGCGGCGGAAGAGGAAAGTTTTTTCTGGTATGCGGACAACGCGGAAGGATCCGGCGCGGGATACTTTACCATGGCACTGGAAAGCGCGCTGCGCGACAGCTATCCGGAACAGATCGACCCGGACGGGGGCGGCACCGTTTCGCTGGGCGAAACGCTGAACCGGGTCGCGGAAATTTACGGCGCGTCCAGCGTCCGGGCATTCCCGGCTGACGGAGACAGGCAGCTGTTTGTCCTTCCGGAGGACCGAAAAACGCGGGAACGGATCCTGGGGCTGGCGTTTGACCCGCTGGTCCGGGAGGAAGAAGTGCTGACCCTGCCGTTTCACTTTGAAGTGACGGCGGAAACACGGCTGGAATACCGGATCGTTCTGAAAGCTGACGGAAAGTGGGATTTCAGCCGGTTCGCCACCATGCCGGACCGTGAACGCAGCGGTACGGTACGCGGCCGGCTGTCGCCCGGAACCAAGAACCGGAAAATCCGGATTTCCGCTTCGAACCTGGGCGGGGAAGGGGAAGCCCTTCTCGAAATTATTTCCCTGCGGGGGCCATACGGCCGGACCCCGGTGCTGGAAGGCACATGGGTGATCGGCAGCGATTAGATTCCGGAAAGAAGAATGATTTAACGAAAGAGGCGACAACTTTGAGCGAATGTACCCATGATTGTTCCACATGCGGGGCGGACTGCGCGAGCCGCCAGGCCGAGAGCCTGCTGGCGCCGCCGAACGCGATGAGCCATGTGAAAAAAGTGATTGCCGTCATGAGCGGCAAGGGCGGCGTCGGAAAGAGCCTGGTTACAGGCCTGCTGGCGGTGCTGGCTGCCCGGAACGGGAAAAAGACGGCGATTCTGGACGCGGATATCACCGGTCCTTCGATTCCGAAGATGTTCGGGGTCCGGGACCCGGCCATGGGCAGCGAGGACGGAATCCTGCCGGCGGAAACCCGGACAGGCATCCGCCTGATGAGCCTGAACATGCTGCTGGAGAATGACACGGATCCCGTTGTCTGGCGCGGCAGCCTGATATCCGGAACGGTGAAGCAGTTCTGGACGGATGTGATCTGGGGCGACGTGGACTATATGTTTGTGGACATGCCTCCGGGAACCGGCGACGTGCCGCTTACGGTGTTCCAGAGCCTTCCGGTGAACGGCGTCGTGATCGTGACCACCCCGCAGGAACTGGTGGGCATGATTGTGGAAAAAGCCGTGAACATGACAAAGATGATGAACATCCCCGTGCTCGGCATCGTGGAAAACATGAGTTGGATCGCCTGCCCGGACTGCGGCAGAAAGATCTATCCGTTCGGGGAGAGCCGCAGTGAACAGGCGGCCGAAGCGCTGGGACTGCCGCTGCTGTCCCGGCTGCCGCTGGATCCGGCGCTTGCCAACGCATGCGACCGCGGCCTGATCGAGCTGTTTAACGAAAACTGGCTGGATGGCGTGATTGAAAAAGTAATCAGCGAACAGTGAACGGCGGAATGATGATCACCGCCGGCCACTGACCACTGGAAAGGAAACCGGATGGCAAGGGGAAACCGGAATCTGACCGACCAGCTTCAGCGTACACGCAGCCGGAACGCTGCGGAAGAGCGAAGCAAACTGGCGGACAGTCAGAAGAGAAAACGACAGATCCGCAGCTGGATCATTCTGGTCGTGATCGTGGTGGCCGTGCTGCTGGGAATCCATTTTCTGGGCGGATACAGGCGGGGACGGGCCATCAAAATGGACGGACTGTCGTGCTCGCCCGACCAGGGCGTGGTTCCTTTCCGGGACGGGCTCCTGTATTATGACGGATCGACCCTGTACCATATGGCCGGAAACGGGAAGCTCCGCTGGAGCTTTTCAGCCGGACGCGGGATGAAATACTCCGCCGGGCCGGCGCATGTGGCAATCTGGAGCGGAGCCAAGCTGATCCTGGTGGACCAGAACGGCAGCGCGACCTACAGCGATACGATGGAAGGCGACGTACAGTTTGTCCGGGTGGGAGAACGGTATATCGCGATCGTAATGGGCGACGATACGTCCCCGAAGCTGAACATCAAGAATATGGAAGGCGGGCAGGAAGACTCGTTTGCGAATACCTACGACGGGCTGATGCTGCTGGACGCCGGCTTCTTCGGCGACAAGGGCCAGTATCTCTGGACGCTGGCGCTGGACGTTTTCGGAACGGCTTCCAATACGATCCTGAACACATTCCAGGTCGGAAAGATGAACTACGGTTCGGTTTCACTGGGAAAGGACCTGACATATAAGGTCATCTATGAGAACAGCAAGCTCCGGGTATTTACCACCCAGCAGGTTTACACATACGATTACCGGTGCGTCCAGGACACCAGTTCCACGATGCTGGTATACGGATGGAAACTGATCGACTCGGAGATTCCGGACCGGGGACGGGCAAGGCTGCTGCTGGCCCCGACCAGCCAGACGTCCAGCGCGCAGGAGATTTCAGAGCTCCGGGTGCTGGTCGGAGATCAGGACAGGCGGTATACGCTGCCGGCCAGCTGCGTCGGCGCATGCGTATACGACGGAAACGTCTACGCGGTATCCGGCAGCTATATCTACCGGGCGGATATGGAGAGCCAGAAGTTTTTCGGCTACCAGGTTCCCGACCTTGAGAACGAGGAGATTACGGCGTATTACGGGCTGACGACGGACGGTATGATGCTGGTATCCACCTCCGCCGGGAGAATGTGCTCCCTGACCCTGCCGCAATAACAGCACACAACGGCCGGTGAAACACGGCAAACCATGATGACGAAAGGCATACTCCCGGGCTTCATCCCGGGATAAATCGGGGGATTTTCCCCAATACCTGACAAACGGAGGGAAACGACCATGGGCAAGGAACAGAAACAGGAATTTGTCACGCATATCACTCCCCGGAGCGAAGACTTCTCCCAGTGGTATACAGACGTAATCAAGCAGACCGAACTGTGCGATTACGCGCCGGTACGCGGCTGCATGATTATCCGTCCCTACGGCTACGCTATCTGGGAGCGGATTCAGGCGGAAATGGACGCCCGTTTTAAGGAAACCGGCGCGGAAAACGTGTATTTCCCGATGCTGATTCCGGAAAGCCTGCTGCTGAAGGAAGCAGAGCACGTGGAGGGCTTCGCACCCGAAGTGGCGTGGGTCACCCAGGGGGGGACGGAGCCGCTGCAGGAACGGCTGGCCGTTCGTCCCACCAGCGAGACGATTTTCTGTTCCATGTATTCCAAGTGGGTCCAGACGTGGCGGGACCTGCCCATGATGTATAACCAGTGGTGCTCCGTGATGCGCTGGGAAAAGGCGACCCGTCCTTTCCTGCGGACGAGCGAGTTCCTATGGCAGGAAGGACATACCATTCATGCCACCGCGGAGGAAGCCGAGGAGGAAACGCTCCGGATGCTGGAAGTGTACCGGGAAGTGGCGGAAGACGTGCTGGCCCTGCCGGTTTATGTCGGCAGGAAGAGCGAGAAGGAAAAGTTCGCCGGCGCCCGGGCCACATATTCCATGGAAGCGATGATGCAGGACGGGAAAGCCCTGCAAGCGGGCACCAGCCACAATTTCGGAACCAATTTCGCGGAAGCCTTCGATATTCAGTACCAGAGCAAGGAAGGCAAACTGGAATACGTGCATGAAACCAGCTGGGGCGTGAGCACCCGGCTGATCGGCGCCATTATCATGACCCACGGGGACGAGCGCGGTCTGAGGCTGCCGCCGAAAGTCGCGCCGATCCAGGCGGTGATTTTGCCGATCGCCGCGCACAAGGGCGGCGTGCTGGAAGCCTGCGGCAAGCTGAAGGATGAACTGAAAAAGGCGGGATTCCGGGTGAAGCTGGACGACCGCGATACGGTCAGCCCGGGCTTCAAGTTTAACGACTGGGAACTGAAAGGGGTACCGGTCCGGCTGGAAATCGGGCCGCGGGATCTGGAAAACGGCGTGGTTACCGTATTCCGGCGGGATACGCTGGAAAAATTCACCCTCCCGCTGGAAAATATCGCCGGCGAGCTGGGCGCCCTGCTGGACGACATTCAGAAGACGATGTATGAGCAGGCCAAAGCGTTCCGGGACGAGCGGACCACCGAAGTCCATAACATGGACGAGCTGGCCCAGGCAGTGGAGAACGGTTTTGCCCGGGCGATGTGGTGCGGGGACCGGGCCTGTGAAGACGAAATCAAGGACAAGTTTAACGCCTCTTCCCGCAATATGCCTTTTGACCAGGAGAAATACCGCTTCGGCGATACCTGCGTCTGCTGCGGCAAAAAGGCGGACAAGGTCATGTATTTCGCCAAAGCCTACTGATTCAGCCAACCCTTTCAATGAAAGCCGGCCCGCAGCTACGGACCGCTGACGACGAATAACGAGGAACGCGTATGAAAATCTATGTTGACGCGATGGGCGGAGATCTGGCGCCGGAGGCGCCGGTCAAGGGTACGATTGCCGCTCTCAGGAAATATCCGGATCTGGAGATTATCCTGGCCGGCAGGCTGGATGAAGTGAAGCCCTTTCTGGCGGATTATGAAGACGTGAAGGACCGGCTGACGCTGGAAGAAGCGCCGGAGGTCATCACAAATCATGAGAGTCCTGTCATGGGTGTCCGTAAAAAGGTGAACAGCGCGACGGTCCAGGGGATGCTGAAGGTCCGGAACGGTGAAGCGGACGGCTTTGTTTCCGCCGGATCCACCGGAGCCACCCTGGCGGGCGGCATGTTCCGGCTGGGACGGATTCCCGGCATCGAGCGCCCGGCCCTGGCTCCGCTGATTCCCAACGGCAAGGGCTATTTCCTGCTGATCGACTGCGGGGCGAACGTGGACTGCAAACCGGAATACCTGGTCCAGTTCGGAATCATGGGCGACGCCTACATGAAGGGCGTGATGGGCATGGATAATCCGCGGATCGGCCTGGTGAATATCGGCGCGGAGGCGGAAAAGGGAAACGCCCTGGTAAAGGAGACCTATCCCCTGATGGAAAAGGCGCCCTACAACTTCATCGGCAACGTGGAGGCGCGGGATATTCCGCTGGACCAGGCGGACGTGGTTGTGACAGACGGCTTCGGCGGCAACCTGATCCTGAAGTATACCGAAGGCCTGGCGACGGCACTGATGGGTATGATCAAAAAAGAAATGATGGCGGACGTACGCGGCAAGATCGGCGGAATGATCGCCAAACCTGCGTTCCGCCGCGTGAAAAAGCTGCTGAATTCCGATGAAATCGGCGGCGCGCCGCTGCTGGGAGTTCAAGGCGCGGTAGTCAAGGCGCACGGCTCCAGCAACGATTATGCGTTCTGCAGCGCCATCGGCCAGTGCGTGAAGATGATCGAGGGCCGGGTGGTCCGGAAGATCGAAGAGAAGCTGAAAGAGGGCGCAGGTGAATGAACGGCGGACAGGGACCGGAAGGCGGCCCGCTTTCCTGAACCCTGAGCAAAGAAGGGTATACCCGGCCGCGGCCGGCTGCCGATAGACATAAACATCGAAGGAGGAAAAACCATGGATTTCGAAACCGTAAAAAGTATGATTGCAGAACAGCTGAAGGTGGATCCCGAAACCATTAAGCCCGATTCCCGCCTGATGGAGGACCTGAAAGCTGATTCCGCCAACATCATGGTAATGATCATGGATCTTGAGGACCGCTTCGGCATTACCGTGGAAGACGACCAGATCATGAAGCTTCGTACTGTCGGCGATGTGGTGAGCTATATCGCGAAAGTAAAGGGATAAATGAAAAAAGTCATGGAAGCCCTTGGATATACGTTCCACGACGAGGCGCTGCTTCGCCGCGCGCTGACGCATCCGTCCATGGGCAGGGAGGATAACCAGCGGCTCGAGTTTCTCGGCGACGCGGTGCTGCAGTATCTGATGAGCGACCGGCTGTACAGACGCCATCCCGGGGAGCGGGAAGGCGCGCTGACCCACCGGCGCGCGCTCCTGGTCTGCGAGGCCAGCCTGAGCCAGATCGCGGAGAAGCTGGGGATCGGCAGCGCCATGATGATGGACCGGGGCGAGGAACAGACCGGGGGCCGGACGAAACCCAGCGTGCTGTGCGACGCGATGGAGGCGGTACTGGCAGCTGTGTATCTGGACGGCGGAATGGACGCAGCCCGTGAAGTGGTTGAACGCTGCTGGCCCGGCGAGGACGAGGTCAGCCGCCCGATGCAGGACAGCAAGGGCCAGCTTCAGGAAGCGCTTCAGAAGAACGGAGGGGAAACACCGACCTACCGGATTATCGGCGAGAGCGGACCTCCCCACGCGCCGGTTTTCGAGGCGGCGGTGTACCGCGGCAGCGAGCTGCTGGCGACCGGCACCGGCAAAACCAAGAAACAGGCGGAACAGGCCGCGGCGGTGAAAGCCCTGTCGGTCATCAGCGGACAGTGAACCATCGGCTGCGGTATTCCGAATGCGGAGCACTGTCTGTATGTTTCTGTAAAATGAAGAAATATTACAAATAAATGAATATCTCGTTGACATTCTGAAACGCACATTGTACAATTATTGCGTATATGTATGTCAACGGGTTTTTTTATCCGTTTTTAGAGGAACGACAGGGGTGGAAATGATGTCTCAGCGGAAGATGTGGATGCTCCGGATCATCTCGGTAACGGCGGTTCTGTTTCTGTGCATGGCGGTGCTGATCATACCCGGGCAGGATATTGCTGTCGCGGCGGACGATACGGAGATGGAAATCGTCGACAGCTATCCCTATACCACGGTAACCCGGACCAGCGTCAATTTACGGGAAAAGCGCTCCATCCGTTCCGCGCTGCTGAGAAAGATTCCGGCCGGCGCCACCATCACGGTGGTCGCAGTCCAGGGGGACTGGGCCCAGGTGGAATACGGCAAGTACAAGGGATATTCCAAGAAGGAGTTTATCGTCCTGAAAAAGGTCGGAAAGGTAAAGGTAACGCCGACCCCGACCCCTGTGCCGACATTGAGTCCGGAGGAGGACGCCGGCAGTTATATCGTTCTGCGCCGCGGCTCCAGCGGAAGCGAGGTGCGGGCGCTGCAGGAAGCGCTGATTGAACTGGGCTTCCTTTCCGGCAAAGCGGACGGGCAGTTCGGCGCGGGTACGGAGAACGCTGTCATCGCGTTCCAGCGCGCGAACAATTATCCGGATACGGGCCTGATGGACGCGAATATCCAGGCGTTTCTCTATATCGGAACGCCGAAGAACGCCCAGGGCGTCGCCACGAAGGTCAAAACGCTGAGCCCCGTGGCAGGCGTGGCCATGAAACAGGGCAATACGGGTGAAGCGGTCGGCAAGCTTCAGGAACGCCTGAAAGAGCTCGGATACTATACCGGCAGTATCAACTGCACATATGACGCGGCTACCAAAGCGGCTGTGCTGGCGTTCCAGAAGAAAAACGGCCTGAAGAAGGACGGTATTGCCGGTTCGGAGACGCAGAAAGCGATTTACAGCGAATCGGCGCTGCGCCCCGACAGTACCCCGACGCCGGCGCCCACACCGGAACCGACTCCCACCCCGTCACCGACCCCGGCGCCGACATACAAGGTTCCGACCAAGACGGTTCAGTTCGGTTCGGAAGGAACGGACGCGAAAACAGTCCAGCGGCGCCTCCGGGACCTGGGATATTATACCGGCAGAATTGACGGCGTATTCGGAAAAGGCAGCGTGGACGCCCTGAAGAGCTTCCAGACGGAAAACGGGCTGACGCCGGACGGAAAAGCCGGTTCAGCCACTTTCAGGATCCTGTTCTCAGACAGGGCAAAAGCGATGCCGACGACAACGCCCGTGCCGGAAGTAACGCCGGCGCCTGAATCGCCGACCCCGGGCGTGGATCCGACGCCAACCGCAACACCTGTCACCGTCGCGTGGGAAAAACTGAAAAACGGAAGCACCGGCCAGGCGGTTTCCCAGCTTCAGGAAGCCCTGATTCAGCTGGGGTATATGTCCGGAAAGCCGGACGGAAAATTCGGCAACGGGACGGAGGCTGCGGTCAAGTCTTTCCAGAAGACGAACGGCCTGACCGCGGACGGCATAGCCGGGGAAACGACCCAGAAACTGCTCTACAGCGGGAAAGCCAAAGCTGCGACGGCGAAGGCGACAACCGTGCCGACCGCTGCCCCGAAAGCGACCGCCACGCCCACACCGACAGCCAGCCAATCCAAGGACGGAATCGCGGTAGCCGGCACCCTCCGCGAGGGAGACAGGGGCACTGAAGTCAAAACGCTGCAGCAGAAACTGATCCAGATCGGTTATCTGAAAGATATTGCCGACGGTATTTTCGGCAAAAAAACCACAGCGGCCGTGACGGCTTTCCAGAAAGCATATAACCTGGAACCGGACGGGATTGTCGGCAGCAAGACGCAGCAGAAGCTGAGCGCTACAGCCAAAGCCACTGCGACGCCGACCCCTTCCTCCCAGCCGACGGGAACCGTTGTGGGTACGCCGCGCGCGTCCAAAGTGCTTTATGCCAACTGGTATACGACGGTAAAAGCGGTCTGCCGCAATTATCCGTATGTCACAATCTATGACTTCCAGACCGGGATTTCCTGGCAGGGACACATTTTCTCCATCGGCGCCCACGCGGACTATGAGCCGCTGACGGCCAACGATACTTCGAAGATGCTGAAAGTGTTCGGCGGCAATACATGGAACCCGAGGCCTGTCTGGGTGGTCTTTGCCAACGGCAGCGTCTATATGGCTTCCACGCACTCCACCCCCCATGGCACACAGCATATGACGGACAACAATTTCGCCGGCCACTCCTGCATCCACTTCCCCCGTACTCAGGAGCAGGTGGAGGCGATCGGACCGTACGCCACCAGCCATCAGGAGACGATCGACAAGGGATGGACCGCCACCCAGGCCATGAAGTAATCATCTGTATAAGGGTAACATCATGAAGCGAAAACGGATAACAGGATTCATCCTGGCAGCCGCAGCTGCCCTGGCATGCTGTGTGCTGCCGGTTTGCTGCGCCGCGGAAGAACCGATTGAGGAAATCATCCTGGAGGACGAGACCGGTCTGCTGGGGCGGGCGGAAGATATCGTTTTCCACAGCGCCAACGAGAACAGCCCGGTTAAATGCAGCCATCCCCTCTGCTTCTGGAATATGAAGATGGGCTGGATGGACGAAGCGGAGATCTGGGAAGTGCTGATGCAGCCGGTGACCGTCCTGGACGGAAACCAGCGGCAGCAGCATAAAGTCCGCGCCAGGCCCGATGAAAACTGCACGGACTATGTGGGATGCGTTACCTATGAAAGCCAGGGGGTCCATGTGCTGGACCAAGGGGAGGAATGGACGCTGATCGAGGCGTATTCCTCCAGTACGGAGGGATCCTCCGTCAAGGTGTACGCGACGCTGTTTCAGGGGTATGTGCCGACGGCCCTGCTGAAGGAGGTGCCTGTGGACGACACCTACGGCCTGGTGATCGATAAGCAGCAGCAGCGGCTGTATGTGTTTGAGAAAGGACGGCTCCTGTCTACGCTGCTGTGCTCCACCGGATACTACAATCCCAAGAAGAAGAACCCGTGGAACGAGACCCCCGCGGGAGAATTCCTGTGTATCAGCTGGACCGGGGATTTCCCGCTGAAGGATGACGACGGCAACACGACCATGATCTGCAAGAATGCCATCCGGATCAACGACGGCATCCTGATCCATGAAGTGCCGATGATTCCAAAGACCGACAGTTCCGGGAACGTGACCTGGTCCTATACCCGCTGCGAGCGGTACCTGGGGGAAAAGGCCAGCCACGGATGCATCCGGGTACAGCAGCGCAAGACGCCGGAAGGCATCAATGAGGAATGGCTCTGGAAGAACCTGAGCAACGGTACGCGCAAGGGGAAGAACTATACCAAGGTGATTATCTGGGACGACGCCGGCCGTGAAATCGGATATCCGGACGACGACCTCAAGCTGTATTACAACGCCAAGCGGGACAAGAGCTACTACCACTCCAGCGCTGACTGCAGCCGCATCAAGGGCTCCTCGAAAACAGTGGAATTCACTTACGCGGAACTGGAGGACAAAACCTATAAAAAGCTGTATCCCTGTCCCTGCTGCGCGCCGCAGCTCAGAAGGTCAGAAATCGACACCCTGAACCAGAAAAACAGCCGATAATGCACAGGAACCGGGAGACGCAGGATTTCCCGGTTCTTTAATATATCCGTTTTTACAAAACATTTCCTCAAAAAACATTAACAGCAAAATGCCACATAACGGGACGCCGGGCCGCGGGATTACGCTCCGGAAAAGATTCGCTGTTTCCGGAATTGCAGGAGATAGACAATGCTGGACAGGGACCAGGTGAAGGGATAGATCCAGTAGATCAGCCAGATTTCATGCATCGTCTGTCCCAGGGTAAAGAGGACGGCGACGCGTACGGCGCACCAGCAGACCAGCATGACGATCATGGGAGTCATCGGTTTCCCCAGTCCCCGCATGACTGCGGAGGCGGTATGGGAGAATCCGCACAGGCAGTAGAAGAACGCACAGGTCGTGGTCCGCCCGGCACCGAAGCGGACGATCTCCGGATCCGTATTGAAGAGCGAAACCATGAACGGGGCGAGAAAATAGGCGGCGGTACCGAAGGCCAGCAGAAGGCCGGCGGTACAGAGCAGGCCGAATTTCGCGCCTGCGCGGACCCGGTCCCGTTTTCCGGCACCCATATTCTGTGAAACGAACGTCGTCAGTGCCATGGAGAACGCGGTGACCGGAAGGAACATAAATCCCTCCAGCTTGATGCTGGCACCGATCCCGGCCATGGCGTCCCGGCCGAAGCTGTTGATATAGGATTGGATGAGCATATTGGACAGGTCGATGACGCAGCCCTGCATGGCGGTCGGAAAACCATAACGGATGATGTAGCGGAGGCTCTCGTGATCCACCCGGATCTTCCGGGGCCGGACCCGGATGCTTTCGCGGGTTTTCAGCAGCTTCCCGCCCACGAGGACCATGCTCAGAATTTCCGAAATTACGGTGGCCAGCGCGGCGCCTTCCACATCCATATGGAAAACGGCGATGAACAGGATATCCAGCACGATATTCGTCAGAGAACTGGCCACGAGGCACAGAAGCGGGAACCGGCTTTCTCCGGAAGCCTGCAGGATACTGACAAACATGCTGTACATGATCAGCGCCGAAGAGCCGGCGAAGTAGACCTGCAGATACCGGCAGGAACGGCTGAAAACGGTGTCCGGCGTCCCCATCAGGCGAAGGATTCCCGGCGTGACCAGGATGCCGGCAGCGGTCATAATTACGCTGAAGATAAGGCCCAGCGCGACAGTGGTATGGACTGCTTTCTCCGTATCCGCCGTATTGTCCGCGCCGATGTGCCGGGCGATGATAATGCCCGCACCGGTAGCGAAACCGGTTACAAAGCCAATCATCAGGTAGGTATAGGATCCGGTGGACGTCACAGCGGCGAGGGCATCCGCGTCCAGATAGTTTCCCACGATCAGGGCGTCCACCGTATTGTACAGCTGCTGGAAGAAATAGCCCGCGAGAATCGGCAGGGCAAAACCGAGCATCTTCCGACGGATACTCCCTTCCGTCATCAGGGTGTTGTGATGCGCCATAGGACCTCTGTTCCGCCGCCTTTCATTCCATGAATCCGCTGCTTTCTTCCGCCGGCCGCGGAAGGGGAGAATGGCTCACAGGCCTCTCCGTTTCCGCAGGTCTTCAATGATTTCCGGATACCGGCGGTCCAGCCGGTAGAAAAACATGATCAAACCGCTGAAAGCCAGAAAGATACCCGGCACCCAGGTGTAGACCGAAATCAGGGCGTTCTGTCCCTGCGCCGTCTGCGAGGCGGCTGAGGCGACAAATCCGCCGCTGTTCAGGATCACGCCAAGCACCATGGTACCGGCGGCCATGCCAAGCTTGCCGACACACTGCACCATCGCCGTTCCCAGGCCGGCGGAAGAGAAACCGTCCTTCCATTCCCCGTAGTCCACGGCGTCCGCGCACATGGCGTAGACCATCGGGCCGGTCGCGCCGTTGGCCAGGCCTTTGAATCCGTTCAGGATCAGGAGCAGCGTCAGGTTCTCCGGCTGTATGGCGCTGCACAGATAAGCCGCGACCAGCAGCACGGAACCGGCGAGATAGATCTGCCGTTTCTGGAAATGACGGATCAGGATCGGGGAAATCAGCATCAGGCTGAGCACCTGCGCGCCGGTAAGCGCGTTGGTAATCAGGCCGACGGCATCCACGCGGTGAAGCACGAACTGGGCGTAATAGGCGGCTGAACCGCTGACCATCGACATGGTCATATAGACGAAGAACGTAGCCGCAAGCAGGAGCAGCAGGCAGGAATTATGAAAAATGGAACGCAGGGAAGCCCGCACACTGACCTTGCCGTCCCCGCCGTTCCGGTTTTCCGTGACGCGCTCCCGGGTGCTGAAAAAGGTAAACAGGGTCAGGCCGAACGCGCATACGCCGATGATGATGACGGAACGGGTCCAGCCCGCCTGGGAAAGCAGATCACCATTTCCGAGCAGGCGAACCAGGGGAAGAACGGAAGCGTTGATCACGACCTGCGCCGCGAACGCGAAAATCAGGCGAAGAATGGAAAGACGGCTCCTTTCCGCGGAGTCGTCCGTCAGGAAACAGTGCATGCTGGAATAGGGAACGTTGAGCGCCGTATAGAACACGGTGGTGGAGAGATTGTAAAAGATAAAGATCCAGACGATTTTTCCGTCCGGCGACAAACCGGCGGGAACCGAGAACAGGAAGCATACGCTGACAGCCAGCGGCAGGCCCATGGTGAGAATATAGGGACGGACCTTTCCGAAGCGGCTCCGGGTCCGGTCGATCAGAAAACCCATCAACACGTCCGTAAATCCGTCCAGAATATGGACGACGGAAATAATGGATACGGCAGCGACGCTGTCAATCCCAACGATATTCGTACAGTAGTACAGCAGATACAGGGAAAGTATCTGCCAGATCAGGCAGCAGGCAAAATCCCCGGTGGCGTATCCGACTTTTTCGGTTCGCTTCAGCGGCATGGCTTCACCTCCCCGCTATTCGCGGCTTGACAATCGGCCGGCGTCCGGAAAACGGTTTCGGGCGGAATCAGAGCAGCGGGATATTTCCGTTGCGGCAGGCTTTCTGGACCTCCTCCGGCCACAGGCTGGCCTGGACTTCGCCGACGTGGGCCTTGCGCAGGAAGTATACGCACATGCGGCTCTGCCCGATGCCGCCGCCGATCGTCTGCGGCAGTTCGCCGGCCAGGAGCGCCTTCTGGAAGGGCAGCTCCGCCCGCTCCTCGCAGCCCCGGATCTTCAGCTGCTT
>JAEEGL015830333.1_pt1 | contig 24986 bp, 15 predicted proteins | sample 9134231 | NCBI WGS metagenome assembly JAEEGL01 (sample SAMN16246548, study PRJNA631951) | gut metagenome | biome: gut microbiome; feature: rumen; material: fiber-attached | host: Bos | place: Iran: Karaj | collected 2018-10 | reverse complement strand
GTTAGGCGGCGGAGGAAGTAGGGAGGGATGGGCGTTTGGAAACTGAGGTGCTCGCCGGTGACGGGGTGCGTGAAGGCGATTTTGATGGCGTGCAGGCAGTGGCGCGTGCCGGGTTGCTCCTGGCGGCCATACTTGCCGTCGCCAGTGACGGGATGGCCGATGTCGCGCATGTGCACACGAATCTGGTTCTTGCGCCCCGTGAGCAATTTCAGTTCGATCAGCGAGTGCTCCTGCGCACGCTCGAGAATCTGCCACGTGGTGATGGCATACTTGCCGCCGTTGTCGGTGGGGCTGCTGATCACCTTCATGTTAGGCGTGTCTTTCAGCCAACTCTCCACGCGCCCATGGTCTTCTTCCATGATGCCGTCGACCACAGCCACGTAGCGGCGGTCGGTGACAATGTTGTGCCAGTCGTGCGTAAATGCCTGCTGCACCTGCGTGTCCTTGGCATAAATCATCAGGCCCGATGTGCGGCAGTCGAGACGGTGCACCACATGCGCTGTGCAGCGCTGTCGCGTCTCCACAAAGTGGCGGTCGAGCAGCGACTTCATGTTCAGGCTGCCGGCGCCCACACCCATCGACAGTACGCCGGGCGCTTTGTCCACGACCACAAGCCACTCATCCTCGTAGACGATGTTGTAATGCTTGCTGGTCTCGGCCGTGGTGGCGGGCTGGCGCCTGATGGTGATTACGTTGCCGGGGTCCAGGGGGAAGTCGACGTGAGTCTGCACGCGCCCGTCGACGCTCACTCCGCCTTTTGTAAGAATCGATTTTGCCTTGTTGCGGCTTATGCCGTCGAGGCTTTTCATGACGAAATTGAGCAGTTTGTCGGGCTCACGCACGGTGAACGCCATCGATCGGTCGGCCTGTCGCGGCACGCGGTGGTTGTGTTGACGTTTCATGGTACGCTTAATCGAAGAGGTGAGTCAATCGGCTGAAAATGCGGCTTCGCGTGCTCTCGGTGGGCTTGAGGTTGTGGCTCTCGCGCATCGACTCAATGGCCTTGCGCTCGTCGGCGCTAAGAGCCTCAGGCACGTAAATCATGACGTTTACCAGCATGTCGCCGTTGCCGTAACGGTCGGGGCTGGGCAGTCCTTTACCACGCAGGCGCAACACGGTGCCGGGCTGAGTGCCGGCTTTGATATTGACGCGCGCCTGTCCGTCGATGGTAGGCACGTCGACCTTGCCGCCGAGCACCGCGGTGGGGAAGTCGAGCAGCAAGTTGTAAATCAGGTCGTTGCCATCGCGCACGAGGTTCTTATCGGGAGCCTCCTCAATGACGATGAGCAGGTCGCCCGGCATGCTGTTCTCGCCCGGCGCGTCGTTGCCGCGTCCGCTCATCTTGAGCACCATGCCCTCGGCCACTCCGGCGGGTATGTTGACGCTCACAATCTCCTCCTTCTTGATCAGGCCTTGGCCATGACAATCGGGGCAACGCTCCTTTATAATCTTGCCTGTGCCGCCGCACTGGTGGCACTCGGTCTGGGTCTGCACGCGTCCGAAAATCGACTGCTGGATGCGCATCTCCACGCCCTGTCCGTGGCAGTTGGGACACGTCTCCATTGCGGTGCCGTTTTTCGCGCCCGTGCCATGGCAACTGTGACATGCCGTGGAGCGAGGAATCTTGAGTTTCTTCTCCACACCATGTGCTATGTCGGCCAGCGTGAGTTTCACCCTCACGCGCAAATCGGTGCCGCGCATCACCCGCTGTCCGCGTGACCCGCCGCTGAAGCCGCTGAAACCGCCGCCAAAGCCACCGAAGTTAAATCCGGCACCGAACACCTGGTTCAGGATGTCGTTGATGTCGAAGCCACCGAAACCACCGTAGCCACCGCCCATCTGGTCGCCGGAGAAGCCAAATTGGTCGTAGCGAGCGCGCTTGTCGGCGTTGCTGAGCACATCGTAGGCCTCGGCAGCCTCCTTAAACTTCTCCTCGGCATCCTTTTTCTCGGCATCGCTCTTGCCCTGCTGACGGTCGGGGTGATACTGGATGGCCAACTTGCGGTAAGCCTTCTTGATCTCTTCGGTCGTGGCTTTCTTGTCGACGCCCAGCACCTCGTAATAATCTCTCTTATTTGTTGCCATTCTGCTGTATCTTAACAGATTAGAAAATCTCTAATCTATAATCTCTAATAATCTGAAATTACTGTCCAACGACCACCTTGGCGTGGCGCAAGACCTTGTCGTTGAGCATGTAGCCACGCTGCGTGGTGTCGATCACCTTGCCGCGCATTGTCTCATCGGGTGCGGGGAACATCGTCACGGCCTCGTGGAGGTCGGTGTCAAAGTCCTTTCCGGTCGACTCGATGGGAGTGACATTGTTTTGCTCAAGATATTTCATAAACTTGTTGTAAATCAAGTCAACGCCCTCGCGCAGTGCTTCCAGGTCATCGCCCTTGTGCATGGCTTCTACGGCCCGCTCAAAGTCGTCGACGACTGGCAGCAACTCCTTCAGTGCCCGCTCGGCACCGTTTTTCACGAGGTCTTGCTTCTCCTTGAGGGTGCGCTTGCGATAGTTGTCGAAGTCGGCGGCCAGGAAGAGGTATTGTCGCTTCTGCTCGGCCAGTTCGGCCTGCATCTTCTCAATCACGTCCTCGGCGCTGGCGGCCTCATCGGCACCGGCACCCTCCTCGGGCTCATCGACCATCGTCACGTCGGGGTCGACGGGCTCTTCTTGCTCGTTCATTTCAGGCTCTTCGGCCTGTTGCATCAGCGGCTCTTCGTCCTGCTGAGTGGTGTGTTTCTTCTTATTCTTTGGCATATTTGATGTGTTAATTTTTCAATGTTATTGATTCAGGGGAAAACACGTGCAAAAACCCTGCCAACGCGCGTAGCACGCTGGCTCGAGAAGGTTGTCGCACAGGAGTTATGGCAAAGTCATGACGTGCACGGCGCAGTCTGCCATCGTGTCAGCGATGCCCTCTGCCAAGTTGGCACTGTCGAAGATACCGAAAATCGCCGACCCTGAGCCGCTCATCGCGGCATATTGCGCCCCGGCGTCGAGCAGGGCGGCCTTGATGAGCCACAGCCTCGGATGCTCGCCGAAGACGCTCGGCTCGAAGTCGTTTTTCAGCGCGCCGTCCCACATGGGTATCGGCTGCTTCACCACATCGCGCGCCAGCAGTGCGGGCGCTTGCGGCGTCACGTGGGCATAGGCCTGCTTGGTGGGCACGCTCACGGGCGGCTTGACGAGCACCAGCGTCATGCCGCTCAGGGCGACCTCAACCGGAGTAAGCACATCGCCGATGCCGGTGGCCTGCATCGGGCGATTGTAGATAAAGAACGGGCAGTCGGCACCCAGCGTTGCCGCCAAATGTGCCAGCCGCTCGGGCGAGAGCCCAAGGTCAAACACCGCGTTGAGCATCGTCAGCGTGTGCGCCGCGTCGCTCGACCCGCCGCCCAGCCCGGCACCGTCGGGAATGTGCTTGTAGAGGAAGATGTCGACCGGCGGCACGGCATATTCGCGTTGCAGCAGACGATAGGCGCGCATCACCAGGTTGCTCTCGACGGGGCAATCCACGGCGTTGCCGTAGCACGTGAGGGTGCTGTCGGCGCCTGCGGCAGGCACAATCTCGAGCACGTCGGTCAGCGGAATGGGGTAAAACACCGTCTCGAGGTTATGGTAGCCGTCGGCTCGGCGCTCCACAATGTTGAGTCCCAGATTTATTTTTGCATTAGGAAAGGTAATCATAATCAGCAACTTTGTTTTCGCCACAAAATTACAAAATTTTTCCGAAACGCCCCAATGTGCGGTCAGTGGGGATGTGAACTGGGAGGGAGAGATGAAAACTCCCCATAGTTCCGCAGGATTGGGAATTATGGGGAGTGATTGTGGGGGGGTGCACGCTTTCCAGGCGTGTAAACTTAGTTGACAGCGACTTTTTGGCCGGCAGCGATGTAGATGCCTGGCGCCAAGGCGTCGATAACGGTTTGGCCTGCCTCGATGTCGCGCTGAACGACCACACGGCCGGCCATGTCGACAACGGTCAGCGTCATCGCCTGCGGCGCGTTGACCGTGATGCAGCCGTTGCCGCCCACCACCGTCATGGCATCGCTGTCGAGGTCGTCGACGCCGGTCACCACTTGTCCGTTAGCCGTCCAATTAAGATAGAACTCGCTTTCGCTGACGCCATTGTTGTAACGATAGGTCTCGGTGCCGTGGCCATAGGGCGAGTCCACACCCTCCTCGTTGTCCAAGACCACAATGTCGCCAATGATGGTGCCGGGGGCGAGCGTGCCATAGTCGGCGCGGGCATTGCGGCGTGTGCCTTCAACTTCCTGTGTCCAAGTGATTTTTGTCAGGTCGACACAGTCTTGTGCAAGCGACTTGCCCTGGGTGCCCGAGGTGGCGTTGCGGCCATAGGTGCGGGTGTCGTCGCTCGACTCGTCGTCCTCGACGCACATCTGGCTGTTCAGGAAGTTGCCGCCACCGGCGTTCTCGGTCGACTGGTCGAGTTGGAAGTAATAGAGATACTTCGACTGGAAGCGCGACACGTTGGCGGTAATCGAGCGGCCGTTGCCCTGATCCTTAATGCTGTCGGCCGTAAGGCTGCCGCACTGGCTCAGGTCGATGCCATTGATGTGGTTGTTCTCGAAGCGGATGGCCTGCAAACTGTTGTGCGGGCCGCTGCCCATATCGATGTGGAACAGATTGTTGTTGCTCGCCGAGATGGTCTGAATATCGGCAGCATCGGCAAAGGTCAGTTCGCGAATCTTGTTGTTGTCGCAGTCCATAAACTGCAACTTGGTGTTAGCCGCCAAGTCGAGGTCGATGGTGCTGCAATTGCGCAGGTTCAGATGGGTCATATTAGTGCTTGCGGCGGGCACCAATTCCTGTATGCCGATGTTGTTGTAGCAGTCGAGCCAATGTATGCCGGCCAGCGACGACACATCGAGTTTGGTGAGCGCGTTGCGGTCGCATCGCAAGGTGTCCATGCCGGCGCATTGTGCTACACGCAGTTCGCCCGGCAGGGCGCAGTTGCTCACCCACAAGGTCGTCAGCGCGGTGTTGGCATCGACGTCGAAGCGGCCGTCGCTCACGTTCTCACCGAGCAGCACGTCGTTGTAGGCGTGCAGCACACGCAAGTCGGTGCAGTCGGGCAATCCAGTGATCTCGGGCAGGGATGGATTGTCCTCGCAATAGAGATTTCGCAGTTCGGTGTCGTCGTCGACGTTAAGCACGGCGAGGTTAGGCAATGCCTCGGCACGCACCTGCAGCAGGCCGGAGATTGGCGTGTTGGCGCATCCGTCGTTGCTGGGCGTGGTGTTGCCGTTGCGGGCTGCCAGCGTGCAACCGCTGGCACACACTTCCTCCAAAGCCTTGTTTTGGTTCAAATACAAGTAGTGGATGGGGTTGCCGTCGACCTTGAGCACCTTGAGTTTCGAGGCAACGCTCACGCCGATGGAGTCGAACATGCTGTAACTCACATCGAAGTATTCCAGCACACTGCCGCCCTCCACGCCAGTGTCGTGGATGTTGATGCTGCCCTTCATCATCTCGGGCGACTGGCCATACATGTAGCGAGCCGACACCTTGATCAGGTTAGGATTGTCCTTGATGCCCAAGGAGCGCATGCCGTTGTTGTCGGCATAAAACTCCTTCAGGTTTTGGCAGTGCTTAATCCACACGAAGCCGCCCGACGGCCGTCCGCCATCGTCGTGTAGCGGCGTGGTTTCGCTGATGCGGTCGATTGCCGTTTCCTGGATGCGGCAGTCGCTCACGTTGAGGTACTCGAGCGCGGCGAGGTTATGGGCGTCGAATTTCTGCAGACCCTTGCGGTAGACCTGTTGCTCGTTTTTGCCGTCGGTGCGCGGGTCTTCGCCGCGGTCGTAGCCGTTGTGCTGCAAGGCGAGGTACTTGAGGCCCGTCTGCTTGTAGAGGTGGATTGAGTCAATCTGGTTGTAACTCATATCGAGCCACTCGAGGCCGGTGAGGTCGTCGAGGTTGGGCAGATTGGCGTGCGCCGGCACGGCAGGCAAATTGATGGTGTGACTCTGGTGTGTCTCAGGATCGATGTAATGATAACCCGTTGTTGCCGCTATCGTAGTGCCGTTGCTGAACAGAGTGAAGTTGTTGTGGCTGCCGTTCAGCATCTTCACCGCGCTCAGACCGGCCAGCGAGCCGTCCTGGCCGATGCCAGTAAACGAACTGTTGCTCAAGTCGATGGAGTGGAGGCCGGTGTTGCCCAGCAGATACAGGCCGCTCCCGTCGCTCATCGTTGCGTTGGCGGTGGTGACGTGCAGGTTGGCATTGCCATGCAGTTCGAGGGTGGTCATCTGCGGGTTGTCGCCAATCTTCAGTGCCGAGAGGCTGGAATTCTCGGCCTTGAAACTGGTGAAGCCGTTGTTGCCCAAGTCGAGACCCAGAAGCGCCCCGGTGGAGCCAAGTTCCATCTGTGCCGGGAATGAATTGTCCTGTGCATAAAGGAATTGCACTGGCGAGCCGTCGGGCACGGCAACTCCGGTCAGCAGGTTGCTGTTCAAGTACAACGAACTGCAATCGAAGGGCAGGGTTGCTGGCACCGCCGTGTAGGCGTTGTTGCTGAGATTCAGCGCGGTAAGGTGGCTGCAATTAGTTGTAGTGATTGCCGGCAGCGTGCTGCTGTCGCTATAGCCTTGGTTGGTGAGGCCCACCTGGGTGAGGGCGGTGTTGCCGCTCACATCGAGACTCTCCAGAGCGCGGCAATTGTTGACGGTGACAGCGGGCAGCGAGGTGTTGCCGCCGATTTTCAGCGTCTTCAGAGCAGCGAAACCGTCGAGCGTCTTGGCGGCCGAAATTTTGTCGTTGCTGAAGTCAATGTAAGTGAGTGAGGGGAAGTTGCTGCCAACAAAGGTGGGCATATCCTGCAAATACAGGTCGCCGCCGCTCATGTCCAGGTATTTCAGCCCGGTGGCATGGTTGAGCGTGGTGAGTTTCTGCATGGCGTTATTTCCGCTCACGATAAGCGTGTCGAGCAATGGGCAGTCGCTCTCCCATTTCAAGCCGTCCAATTTGATGGCGGCATTGCTTGCCTTGAACACCTTGAGATTCCGATTATTACTCAAGATGAAGTTCTTAGCCGTGCCGCTGTTGTTGCTGATATCGATATACTCAAGGGCGGTGTTGTTGCCGAAACCGATGCTGTTGGTCAAGCCGCAGTTTCGCAGGCTCACATACCTCAACTGCGATGCATTGCCGAGGGTGGAGATGTTGCCCAAGTTTGGGTTGTCGTCGGCGATGAGCGTGTCGAGTTGGGTAAGATTGGTCAAAACCAGCGCGTCGCTGCCGTAGCCATTGTTAGTAACATTCAAGTACTTCAGCCCAGTCTGGGCACCGATACCATCCGACCATCCGTCCATGCTGGTATTGCCCGAAAGGTCCAAACGCTCAAGCGACGATACATTATAGTGTGAATTGATAGCTTTAAAATAGCCAATATTGCAGCCAGCAAGATACAACTCTTTAAGCTTAAGACCAACGGCTAAATTGATATAATTACTATTGTTTGAATAGTTGCTGTTGAAGCCGCGTAAGCTGGTGTTCCTCGAGAGGTCGAGCACTTCGAGGTCGGGGTTGTTGCCCAAGTCGACGGTCGACAGGCTGTTGTCCGAGGCAATGAGCGTCTGCAGGTTGTCGAAATTGCCGATACCGGCCAGACTGCTGATTTGCTTGCCGCTCACGTCGAGGTAGAGAACTGTCGAGGGCACAAACACGCTGCCGTCGCTGATGTCCAGCTGGCTGGCTATGCCTTTGCGGAACCCTGGGTCGCTATAGCCGTTTGACGTCGTGAGGGCATGCACCGTTGCCTGGCTGCCCGAGGTGTTGTAATAGCCGTTGGGCACATACACGAGGTTGCCGGTTTGATGGGCATTGGAGCCACAGTTAAGCACAAGTTTGCTGATGCCATGCCAATCGGCGGTATAATATTTAAACACATCAAACCCAGCGCCGTCCTTGCCAGCATAGGTCATTTGGTAACCCGGCCAACCTTGTGCGCCGAGTTGGCCGTCGCTGCTGTTAAGGAAGTGAACGTATGGCGCATGTTCGGCATCGTTTCCCCAGTCGGGAGGGCAGTTGAAGTAGATATAGCCCTCGTTGCCGTCAAATTGTGGCATTACACCAAACCAGGTGGAGTGGCCGTCGTAGACAAACCGTGCCACGCCGTTCACGCCAGGCACTCGCAGGATATTGCCGGTTTGGTTGTCGCTTGAGCCCATGTTGAAAATGATATTCACACCATTGCTGTCGTCGACAGCCATTTCCCAATAGCCCTCGGCATCTTTTTGGGTGAACACGTCGCCTGGCCAACCATCGGTAAGTATTGCCCCAGAGTTGTCGTAGGCATACATGTGTGGCGCCTCACCGCCTTTCAGCACCTTGATTGTGATGGAGGCCTGTGCCGTGATGCCACTTAACATCATCATCGCCGCAAGAATTGCGGCCTGTAGCAGAGATAGTCGATTGTTTCCCATATTGTAATTGCTTAAGTTGACTTATTTATCGAATGAAGTCGCTAAATTAGTAAAAAACTAAATAAAACGCAACATTTTGTTATATTTTTTGCCAATTTAACCCAATTCTGATAACAAAAAACGATTGTCGCTGAACACGGGCATATGTAAAAATTGCAGGGACACGCCATGGCGCACCCCTGCAAAGTGATGATGTATGTCGAGCGCTTAACCCAAATCGGTCATGAGAACGGAGTTATGTTATTTTTTTCCTAATTATACCATAACATAATTTCTAATGACCGATTTGGGTTTATTTCTTCTCGGCGTTTCTGGCAGCGAGCACTCGCGCATATTCGGCCCGTGCCTTTGCCAATTGCTTCTGGTAGGCCTCGGTGACCACGACGTTGGCAAAGACGCCCGCGGTGAGCATCAGCGAAGCGTCGATGTCGCTCTTCCAGTGGTGGCCGCACACGACGCGGTTCAGCGCATAGTCGCGAGCGCGCGCCATAAGGATTTCGGTGCGTTCGGGAGCGACGGTGGAGAGTACGAGAGCAAACATCCATCCGCGCGACGAGTGGCCCGAGGGATAACTGTACTCTCGGCCCGTGGTCTCGTCTTTAGCGGGCAAAATTGACTCCTCGTTGAATGCTACGAAAGGACGCATGCGCTGGTAGAAGTTCTTCACGCGCTTGTTGGCTGCGTGGGCATCGCTGGTGGCTGCCTCGGCCAGCAATAGGATTTCTGGTGTGCCGTCGTAGGTCAGGGGCACGCCGAAGGCCTCGGAGAATGCCTGGTAGAGTTCGGCCCCCTCGTCGAAGATTGCCGCCGCGGCCTTGTCGCCTTCGCGCTGGGTCTTGCCCCACTGGTAGTAGTAGAAATCGTTGCCAAACTCGCCGCCTGTCATCGTCGGCGGTTCGGGAATCCACTTTGTGCCGTCGGGACGCGTGTCGTCGGTCAGATACGGGTCGGGAAACTGTGCCCACGCTGTGGCGACAAACAACAAACTCATGGCGAGCAGGCTTACAGCCCTTAAACTCATCGTTTTAGCAGTTTTGAATGTGTGCATAATTTGATGTATTAAATGGTTAAATAATCAAGCATAAAAATGACGCAATTAATCATACCGCAAAGATAACACATTTTTCTGAATAGCATGCATTATACCCTAAGCATAGTCACAAAAGGTTCAAAAGTTGGGTAAACATCTATGTTATCGCATATTTTTCGTATATGTGCAGCCAAATTGAATTGGGAAAAAGACGAAAATAACCATAGCATTATAATTACGAAAGTTAAAGGCAAAGTTTTTCTCGTAACTGGCGGTGCTAACGGCATGGGCCGCGAACTTGTTCTTAACCTCGCCAAGAAAGGGGCGATGGTAGTGGCTGCCGATATCAATCAACAGGGAGATGAAAGGTCGCCATGGCATGTAAGGGATACAGGATTAAAGAGACTTAGAAAGCATGAGGGCGTGCCGAAATTGACACGTCCTCATACTTTTCGCTCATAACTGAGCCTTTAGCCACAATTTAAAAGGCCTTGACCCTTCTTATTATGCATTAATAAATCTATAATCTATCAATATAATCTTAGGCAAACTCATTTGCCTAAGATTATATTGATCAAGGCGTTGAGGTCGTTGCCGTCGATGCCGCCATCTTGGTTGACGTCGGCACGTCCGGCAAAACGGCTTGCGTTCTCGCTGCCCAGCAAGATGTTGACTAAGGCGTTCAGGTCGATGCCATCGACGACGCGATCGGCATTGATGTCGCCCACAGCCCAATGCGCAGCGTAGTGACTGTAGAAGTTGCTGAAATTCAACTGATAGTCGCCTTTGCTGCTTTTCGACTTGTTGGGGGCAAACTTGATTTGCTTGAGCGTGATGGGATAGGTGCTCACGTTCTCAGTGCCACCCATGGTAGCCAAGTCGACATAGACGGTGTAAGTCTGGCCAGCCTCGAAGCCACCCTCAGGCTCAACCTTCATGTAGTTGGCCTTGGGGAAGTTGTAATTGCGCACGTCCAGTTGCACATAGTCGCACGGCAGCCCGCAGGTGAAGGTAAACGCGATGGTGTCGGGCAGGCTGTAGAAGGTGATTTCCTTATCCATGGTGATGTGCGGAGCGCGATGACTCGAGTAGGTGAACGAGATGTTGCCGTTGTCATCGAGCACGAAGTTCTTGGCACCGGCCCCAGTGATAGTCCAGCCGTCCCACGTCTGGTTGATGTACTCCTGGTCGCTTATCTCGACCTTCACACTTGTGGTGTCGCGATACTCGCCCACGCTGCAATAGATGTCGGTTTGGCCATTTTGCTTGGCGAGAATCACGCCGTCGGTGATGTCAAGCACCTGCTCGTCGGCAACCGTCCAACCCAGTTTCGCTGGGTCATACATAAAGGTGTTCAGGCCGACCGGCGCATTGACCTCGACAGGATAAGCGCGGTCGTCGAGCAGGATGGAGGGCTTGAGTTTGATTCCCGGCACGGCGGCGACAGTGTTGACCCGTATGGTGTCGCGCATGCCGTTATAGTCGACCATCAGGCGCCCCTCCCCTATTTCGCCAGCGGCATAAAATACCGCGCCACTGGTGGTACCCACCTCGGAAGTGCACTGCAGCGTGAAGCCGTCGGTGATGTTGTCGTCGACGAGTTCGCCGCGCTGGTTGTAGCCCAGCAGACGCGGGGTGTAACTGGAAAAAATGGGCACATCGATGCGGAAGTCGTCGAAACGCACCATGGCCACCTCGTTGTCCTCCTCGCCCACAGCCTCGAGCATCCATCCGCTGCACACGCCGCGCGGCGTGCTCTCGGTGGTGGTGTTGATTATCTCGCCGTGCACCAGCATCTCGGCCGAGCCTCCGGCGTCGTAGTTGACCATGTGCTGGATGTCGGGGCAGATGACCTTCATAATCTCGCACACCGCCTCGGTTGAGCAGCCTCCCGAGCGGCCGTAGAGCGGGCTGTTAGACTGGTCGGCGACAAACATGTAGAGTTTTGTGCCGTCGGCATTTACTCCGTAGCACGTGCGCGAATACTGGCGATAGTTGTACTCATCGTCGAAGTTGCGCTCAGTGAGCACGCGGTCTTTCATCAGGGTGGCGTTGCCCTCGACAAATTGCTCAATCTCGCCGGGAAACACCTCGCCGTTGGGTGTCATCAGCATCCATGTGGAACTGATGGTGAGTTCGTCGCCCACCTCGAGGGGGTTCATCACGTCCTTCATGCCGCCTGTGGTGGTCAGGCATGCGTCGTAGTTGCCCAGCGTCTGTCGGTCGGCATCCTTGACAATCTTCGCCACCACGAAGTGCATATCCTTGTTCACGGCCCAGGCACTGCCTTCTTTCAGCGTAAGGTAATAGTTATTTGAGCCATTGTAGCCCTGCGTTTCATAGCCCGTCCAGTTGTCCTCGAACTCGCGAGTGGCGGTGTAAGCGCCGTTCCAGAGCGCCATCTCACCACGCACACAGCGGCGGTTGATGTTGTAGAACGGCTGCGGTGTGCCGTTGGCAATCTTGGAGTTGGTGACCTTGCCGTACCACATAAAACTGCCCTGCAGCACGCGGCGGTCGTGGGTGTAGGCCGACGCTCCCGTGCGGTGCGGCCCGCCGTTCCACTTGTCGTAACTGGTGTTGGTGTTGACAAAGGTGCTGTCGTTGCGCACTACGCCACCGTCGGGCGAGTTAAGCATGAATCGCGCCCACAGGGTGTTGCTGGTGATTACCCAGAAATTGGCGTTACAGGCCGCAAAGGGGCGGCGCGTGGCGGTGCGGTTGCGCACCACGGCGTCGCTGAGTTTCTCGGTTACACCCACCTGGTTTTGGCCGATGGTGGTCTCGACGCGCAGATTGGGGTTGGTGAGATCGGCCTCAAGCACGTAGAAGTTGAGGGGATAATCTGGCAGCCGGATGATGGTGTTCATCACGCCCGGCCCCACGAGTCGCCGCTGCAGCGTGTCGGCATGCCAACTCTGCCCGCCGAAGTTGATGTCGGCACTTGCCCACTGCGAGGCAAAGAGGAGCAAACAAAGTAGCGTAATAATCTTTTTCATAATCAGGTAGCAATGTTTTTCCACTTGCTGTTGATGAGCCCTTTACGAAGCCATGAATAGTCCTGCGAGAGCCATCGCAACAAAGGATGTGAATTTTTCCGCCATAAAGATACACAAAAAACCAAAAAGTAGCGCATTTTTTAGGTTTTTTATTCCAAAAATACAAAATAATTCAGCGAGCCATCCAGTGACCCCGCCCCAGGGCGGCCTGTCATAATTCAAGGAGGCTTTATATGCTAAATTTACCACTTTAGGTGTGGTCAAAGGGACAGTTCCTTTGACCACACCAAATCTCAAACATAAACTATATTTAACAAATAGCATCAAATAAAGGTCAGCAAGAACAAACCAACAATTTACCACATAATTAAACTGATATAGCGGCATTTATCAGCAATTAATTCGCCCAAATCAAAGAAATATAATTTCACATTTTGTGGGTTATTTGTGAAATCTTTGGAAAATTAATGTGGTCAAAGGGACTGTCCCTTTGACCACACTTTGTTCTAAAAGGGAAGTAAATTTGGTGGCTACGCTTGGGGTAAAAAAAGAGGGCCGTGCGGCCCTCTTTTGATGGAGTGGATGCGGGACGGGGTTATTTGCCGAGGATGATGTTGATGAGATTGTTGAGGTCGGCACCGTCGACCACGCCGTCGTGGTTGAGGTCGGCATGATAGCCATACTTTTTGGCATTCACACGTCCCAGCAAGATGTTGGCCAAGGTGTTCAGGTCGACACCGTTCACCATATGGTCGGCATTTACGTCGCCCACCGCCCAATGTGCGGTGTAGTGGCTGTAGAAACTGCTAAAGTTCAGTTGGTAGTTGCCGCTGTGGCTTTTCGACTTATTGGGTGCAAACTTGATTTGCTTGAGCGTGATGGGATAGGTGCTCACGTTCTCAGCGCCACCCATGGCATCCAAGTCGATGTAGATGGTGTAAGGCTGGCCCGCCTCGAAGCCACCCTCAGGCTCTATCTTCAGATAGTTGGCCTTGCTGAAGTTGTAATTGCGCACATCCAGTTGCACATAGTCGCATGGCAGGCCGCAGGTGAAGGTAAACGCGATGGTGTCGGGCAGGCTGTAGAAGGTAATCTCCTTCTCCATGGTGATGTGCGGAGCGCGGTGGCTCGAGTAGGTGAACGAGATGTTACCGTTGTCGTCGAGCACGAAGTTTTTCGCTCCGGCACCAGTGATGTTCCAGCCGTCCCACGTCTGGTCGATGTACTCCTGATTGCTAATCTCAATCTTCACGCTTGTGGTGTCGCGATACTCGCCCACGCTACAGAAGATGTCGGTTTGGCCATTTTGCTTTGCGAGAATCACGCCGTCGGTGATGTCGAGCACGTCATCGTCGTCGATGGCCCAGTCGAGTTTCGACGGGTCGTACATGAAGTTGTTCAAGCCCACAGGGGCGTTCACTTCGACGGGATAAGCGCGGTCGTCGAGCAGGATGGTGGGTTTGAGTTTGATGCCGGGCACGGCCGCCACGGTGTTGACACGAATTGTGTCGCGCATGCCGTTAAAGTCGACCATCAGGCGCCCCTCCAAGGTGTCGCCGCAAGCGTAGAAGACGGTGCCCGATGTGGTACCGACGTTGTCGGTGGAACTCAGTGTAAAGCCGTCGGTGATGTTGTCGTTGACGAGTTCGCCCCGCTGGTTGTAGCCCAGCAACACAGGCTTGTAACTCGAATAGACGGGGACGTCGACGCGGAAGTCGTTGAACTTGACGTAAGCCACCTCGTTATCTTCCTCGCCCACCGCCTCGAGCATCCATCCGCAGCACACGCCACGCGGCGTGCCCTCGGTGGTGGTGTTGATGACCTTGCCGTTGACCAGCATCTCGGCCGAGCCTCCGGCGTCGTAGTTCATCAAATAGCGTATGTCGGGGCATATTTCCTTCATAATCAAGCACACCACGCGCGTATTGCAGCCGCTTGAACGGCCGTAGAGGGGGCTGTTAGACTGGTCGGCGACAAACATGTAGAACTTAGTGCCATCGGCATTTGTGCCGTAGCATGTGCGAGAGTAGGCGTGAGAGTTGTAGTCCTCATCGCTGTTACGACCGGTAACTGTGCCGTCGATCATCAGAGGCGCGTTGCCCTCGACCAATTGCTCAATCTGTCCGGGGTAGACCTCGCCGTTGGGTGTCATCAGCATCCAGGTAGAACTCACCAAAATCGTGTCGCCCTCTTCCAGCGGGTCCATTACGTCCTTCATGCCACCGGTGGTGGTCAGGCAGGCGTCGTAACTGCCCAGCGTCTGTCGGTCGGCATTTTTGACGATTTTCGAGACCACGAATTGCATGTCTTTGTTCACAGCCCAGCCATTACCCTCGGTGAACGTGAGGTAATAGTTGTTAGAGCCGTTGTCGCCCTGCGTGTCGTAGCCTGTCCAGTTGTCCTCGAACTCGCGCGTTGCGGTGTAAGCGCCGTTCCAGAGCGCCATCTCGCCACGCACGCAGCGGCGGTTGATGTTGTAGAAGGGCTGGGGTGCACCATCGGCAATCTTGGGGCTCACCACCCTGCCGTACCACATGAAACTGCCCTGCACCACGCGTCGGTCGTGGGTGTAGGCCGAAACGCCCGTTCTTGAGGGGCCACCGTTCCACTGGTCGTAACTGGTGTTGGTGTTGACAAATGTGGTGTCGTTTTTCACCACACCGCCCAGCGGTGAGCTGAGCATAAAGCGCGCCCACAGGGTGTTGCTGCTGGTAGCCCAGAAGTTGGCATTACATGCCGCAAAGGGGCGTGTGGTTGCGGTGCGGTTGCGCACCACGGCGTCGCTGAGTTTCTCGGTAGTGCCCACGCGGTTCTGACCGATCGTGGTTTCGATGCGCACTCCGGGGTCGGTGAGGTCGACCTCGAGCACATAGAAGTTGAGGGGGTATTCGGGCAGGCGGATTATGGTGTTAACCGTTCCCGGACCCACTTGCCGACGCTGCAGCGTGTCGGCATGCCAACTTTTCTTATCAAAATAGATATCGGCACTGGCCCACTGCGCGACAGCAGCGAGCATAATCAGTAGAGTAAAGAATTTCTTCATAAAGTTGTCGTTATTGTTGTTTTTATTTTAATTCACATCTAATGCAGTCGCCGCAAACTTGGACGCTAAAGGCCACGTTGCCAACTGCCATGATATTTAAGCGGTAAAGTTACAAAAAAAAACCGAAAACCAAGCAAGGTTTCCGGTTTTTTTTGTTTTTATGAAAGAATGTGTTATTCGATTTTGGTGGGGACCACCATGGCCACGGCGTAGGCTGCGATGCCCTCGCCTCGCCCGGTGAATCCCAGGCGCTCGGTGGTGGTGGCTTTGATCGACACTTGGTCATCGCGGCACTGCAGGCACTGTGCCAACTCGCGTTGCATGGCTGGGATGTGTGGATTGAGTTTGGGTTGCTCGGCGGCGATGGTGATGTCGCAGTTGCCCAGCGTGTATCCGCGCTCGCTCACGAGGCGATACACCTCGCGGAGGAGTTTGCGGCTGTCGATGCCCTTGTATCGCGGGTCGCTGTCGGGAAAGTGGTATCCGATGTCGCGCAGGGCCAAGGAGCCCAACAGGGCGTCGCACAGCGCGTGGATTGCCACGTCGGCATCGCTGTGCCCCAGCAGGCCCAATTCATGCTCAATGCGCACGCCTCCGAGCCACAACTCGTGGCCCGGGGCGAAACGATGCACGTCGAATCCCATACCGATGCGCGGTGCGTTCATCGGCCTCCGAACAGATTTTTGATGCCGTCCATGTCGAACGACAGAGTGAAGCGTAGCGTTTGGTCGAGCGGGCTGTTCTGTGCCGTGGCAATGATGTAGGCCGCGTCGAGGCGAAGCACATTCATCGAGAAGCCGGCACCCAGGCCGAAGTACTGGCGGTTGCCCTTGTACTTATTCTCGTGGAAATAGCCGCCGCGCAGGAAGAACTGCTGGTTGTAGACATACTCGGCACCAACCGACAGGTTGATTTCGCGCAACTCCTCGGTGCCGCCACCCGGCGCATCGTGGAACGAGTCGAAAATACCGGCAATCGACGATTTGTCCTTCCAGTCTTGCAATGCGATACCATATTCCTCTTCGTTGTAAGTGCCGTCCTCGTTGAGATACCAACTCTGCTTGGGCTTGAGGGGCACGAGCAACTTGTTGCCCTCGAGCGACAGCGTGAGGTTGTGATAGTCGGCCAGCGGGAAGGTGAACGAGGTGCCCAACTTCAGGTTGGTGGGCAGGAACGCGGGGTCGTTGCCGCCGTTATACGACAGTTTTGAACCGATGTTCGACACGTTGAAACCCACGGTCCACTGGCACTCGTTACGTCCGATGACGGGATAGGTGGTATAGTAGCCCGAGATGTCGGCGGCAAAAGCCGAGGCACCCTTGTTCGAGTCGTCGTTGTCGAGGCTGTATCCGCCGTAGGCCAGGTCGCTGTAGATATAGCGCAGAGCCACACCCATGGCGAATTTCTCCGAGAGTTTGCGCGAATAGCCCACGTCGACGGCCATCTCAAAGGGGTTGATGGTACCCATACCGGCGCTCACCTGGTCGGTCATCTGAATCTCACCCAGCGAGAAGTAGCGGAGCGAAGCGCTCACTGCCTGGTTGTCGCCTTGTCCAAGTTTCATGTATCCCGAGAGGTTTGCCAGATAGATGTCGTTGACGATTTTGCGCAGCCACGGTGTGTAGGAGAGCGATACGCCAGCGCCACTGTAGGCGAAGGCATATTTCGACGGATTCCAGTACTGCGAGTTCACGTCGGGCTCGGTGGCGGCACCCTGGTCGCCCATCGAGGCACCGCGCGCATCGGGCGTAATCGAGAGCGATGCCACACCGGTGGTGATGGGGTTGAACTCGTCCTTTTGCGCCCAGGCGCCCAATGCTGTTGCGGCCATCAGAGCCGCTACTACTATCTTATTGAATAATTTCATAATCAAAAAAATAATGCAATCTACACACTTATTAACTCCAATCGCGGCAAATTATTGTGCAGAAGAGCAAAAAATCATGTCACCGCAACCACGGCGCGACAAATTGCTCGACCCGCGAGGCGTACTCCTGCGGGAAGGTGCTAAAGGAGCGTGCATGGTCGACGCCGGGCACCACCCACAGCGAGTGCGCCGGGCCGTGATAGGCGTCGTTCAGGCGATAGACCATGGCGGTTGGCACAAAGTCGTCGGCGCTGCCGTGAATCATGAGCACGGGCACAGTGGCGTGCCGCAACGCGTCGATGCTCGATGCCTCGCCAAAGCGCCATCCCAGTTTCATGCCACTGAGCGCGCTTGTGGTGTAAAGCAGGGGAAATGGCGGCAGGCCGAACTCTTGGTCGAGTTGGTAGGCAAACTCGTCCCACACGCTGGTGTATCCGCAGTCCTCGACCACGCATCGCACACACGTCGGCAGCGAGTCGCCGGCGAGGTTCATCACCAGCGATGCACCCATCGACACCCCATGCAGCACAATGCGCGGCGCGTCGTCGGCGCTGCCAAATCGTGCGGCGGCCACGTCGATCCACCGCTTTACGACATCGCGTTCGGTCCATCCCATGCCCACGTAGTCGCCCGGCGTGTGTCCGTGTGCGGGCAGGTCGGGCAACAGCACGTTGCATCCCATGTTGCGATGATAGATGCTCGCCACGTCGAGCATCGACATGGCGCAGTCGTGATATCCGTGCACCAGCATTGCGGTGCGTCCCGTGGGCTGAGCGGCGGCCACATAGATGGCGTGGTTGTCGACGCCGCCGATGCTTACCACAGTGTCGTGCAACGCCCCTGTGGTGCGCACACTGTCGACCCAAGCCACGGCCTGCGGCGAGCGCTCGGCCAAGCGCTCCAGCGCCTCGGCATCGGGGCGGTGATAAGCAGTGAGCGAGTAGTCCAGCATGAAACTACTCGCCCAAGCGATGACCGCCAGCACTGCCACAATGAGCAGCGCCAGCGGCCACAATATCCAGCGCAGCGTGCGTCGCTTCATCAGTCACGACCGCCGCCGAAGATGCGCAGCAGATAGATAAACAGGTTGATGAAGTCGAGATACAGGCTCAAAGCGCCCCAGGTGGCAATCTTGCCCACCATCACCGAGTCGCTCTCGGCAACCATACGCTTGATTTTCTGGGTGTCCCAGGCGGTGAGGCCGATGAAAATCAGCACACCGGCGCAACTGATGAGCCATCCCATGGCCGTGCTGTGCACAAAGATGTTGATCACCGACACCACGATGAGGGCAATCAGCGCCATCACCAGGAAAGTGCCCATCTTGCTGAGGTCTTGCTTGGTGACGTAGCCAAAGATGGTCATCGTGCCAAAGACGGCAGCGGTGATTAAGAAAGTGAGCGCTACGCTCTCTTGCGTGTAGGCCAGGATGAGCGGTGTGAGCGTGATGCCGTTGATGGCGCTGTAGAGATAAAACAGCGCTGTCGAGGTTGCAGAACTGAACTTCTGCAGCCCGGCACTGATGGCAAACACCAGCGCAAGTTCACCAATCATCAAGCCCCAGAAGAGCCAGGTGTTCTCGAAAATGAACATCATCATGGTCTCGCTCGAGGCAACCATCCATGACACCAAGGCGGTAACCAGCAGACCGAGGGCCATCTTGCCGTAGACACGGCGCATAACAGCGTTCACATAGTTGGTGAGCGCCATTTCGTCCTCGACCTGCGCTGCCGTTGGCGCATTATACGCATTGTTGTAATACGAGTAATTTTCCATTTCAGTACTTCTTTTAATATTAATCTAAGGCATGACGGGGCAAAAACCGTGCCATCACATGCGCTCGGGCATCTCCATGCCGAGCAGCGAAGTGGCGCGCTTCAGGATGTCGCCCACGGTGCGCGAGAGCACCAGTCGGAACACGCGACGTGCGGCATCGTCCTCCTTGAGGATGCTGTAGTCGTGGTAGAACTGGTTGAATTCCTTGGCCAACTCGTAGGCATAGTTGGCGATGAGTGCCGGGCTATAGTTCTTGCCGGCATCGGCCACCACGGCGCCAAAGTCGGCCAGGCGCTGGATGATGCTGATTTCCTTGTCGTTTGGAGCGACCCCGCTATAGTCGGTTGCGGCGAGGTCGTCGCTGGCCTTACGCAGCAGCGACTGGATGCGGGCGTAGGTGTACTGGATAAAAGGCCCGGTGTTGCCGTTGAAGTCGATCGACTCCTGCGGGTTGAACAGCATGTTCTTGCGCGGGTCGACCTTGAGGATGAAGTACTTGAGGGCACCCAGTCCCACCTTGCGCAGCACCTCGGCCTTCTCGTCGTCGGTCACGCCCTGCAGGCGTCCGGGCTCGTCGCTCATGGTGCGTGCGGTGGCAATCATCTCGTCCATCAGTTCGTCGGCGTCGACCACGGTGCCTTCGCGCGACTTCATTTTGCCGTTGGGCAACTCCACCATGCCGTAGGAGAAGTGAATCAAGTCCTTACCCCACTTGAAGCCCAGTTTGTCGAGCAAGAGCGAGAGCACCTGGAAGTGGTAGTTCTGCTCGTTGCCCACCACATATATCATCTTGTCGATGGGATAGTCCTGGTAACGGAGTTTGGCCGTGCCGATGTCCTGGGTCATGTAAACCGATGTGCCGTCGCTTCGCAGCAGCAACTTGTGGTCGAGGCCGTCGGGCGTGAGGTCGGCCCACACGCTGCCGTCGTCCTTGCGGTAGAACACGCCCTTGTCGAGGCCTTCGAGCACCTTCTCCTTGCCCTCGAGATAGGTCTCGCTCTCGTAGTAAATCTTGTCGAAGTCGACCCCCATGCGGCGGTAAGTCTCGTCGAAACCGGCGTAAACCCACTCGTTCATCATTCGCCACAGCGAGCGCACCTGCTCGTCGCCGTCCTCCCACTTCTTGAGCATCTCGCGCGCTTCCTGCATCAGCGGCGAGGCCTTCTCGGCCTCTTCCTGGCTCATGCCTTGCTCCATGAGTTGCTTCACCTCTTCTTTATAGTGCTTGTCGAAGGCCACGTAGAAGTCACCAATCAGGTGGTCACCCTTGATGCCGGTGCTCTCGGGCGTGGCGCCGTTGCCCCACTTGAGCCAGGCGAGCATCGACTTGCAGATGTGGATGCCGCGGTCGTTGACAATGTTGGTCTTCACCACGCGGTTGCCACAGGCCTGCATGATGCGCGACAGGCTGTAGCCCAGCAAGTTGTTGCGCACGTGGCCCAGGTGCAGAGGCTTATTGGTGTTGGGCGACGAGTACTCAATCATCACCAGCGGACTGGCGTCGGTCACGGGCACAAAGCCATAATCGGGCGTCTCGGCCACATGGTGCAAGACACCGGTCCAGAAAGTGGGCTTGATGGTGATATTCAGGAAGCCCTTGATGACGTTGAACTTCTCTACGGCTTCGCAATTAGCCACGAGGTACTCGCCTATCTCGGTCGCCGTGGCCTCGGGAGCCTTGTGCGACGCTTTGAGGAATGGGAAAACTACGATGGTCTCGTTGCCCTCAAACTCCTTCTTGGTGGTTTGCGGCACGATGTTGGCGGCGGGAAAGTCGAGGTCATAGAGCGCCTTGACTGCCTGCGACGTCGCCTGCGACAAAATTTGGTCAATCGACATATATCTACAGTTTTAAGTGAGTGTTCTTATCAATGCCGGGCGCCCAGCGCGCCCTCACGCGGGTTCTTCGGCCCGCACAACCTGCAAAGTTACAACATTTTTCCCACCTGCCGAAATCCACCGCCCAAAAACCGCCACCGTAAATCAAAGGGACGGTTCTTTTGATTGTTAATTTAGGTTAAATGTATTGCAATTATGGGCTTTGGATTGCGGCCGATAATCTGCGTTTAAGTCCTGATTATAAGATAAATGGAAATTGCAATTTAGAATTATTCTAAATCAAAAGAACCGTCCCTTTGATTATGGGGAATGTACGGCCTGTCGGCCGCAATACAGACCGACAGGGTGGCGATGAGGCCACGACGGAGTCGGAGAATTTGCAAGAAAAAGGCGAAAAGGCGCCCCCCATTATTTCAACGGGCCGACACTCCTAATTGTGCCATAACAGTTTTGTTTTGGTGTGATTTCTAATGGCCGATTTGGGATAAAAGGTTTTCCTGGTCGAGGGGAGGGAATACGGGTCGTCTGCTATATCACCGCAAAAACCGCAAAAATTGTTGGAGTTTTTTTATTTTTTGTGGGTTTTTCTTTTGGAGGCGGTGATTTTTCGTTACATTTGCACCATTAATTACACAAGCGACCTGACATGGCGAACGAGATACTGATATTGCCCGACATACATGGGCGCGACTTTTGGCGCGACGCCGTCTCGGCTCGCGACTTTTCCAAGATAGTCTTTCTTGGCGACTACCTCGACCCGTATGGTCGCGAGAACATCGAGCCGGAGGATGCGTTCAGCAACTTCCAGGACATCGTGACGTGGAGCCGCAGTTATGGTCACAACGCGGTGTTGCTGCTGGGCAACCACGACCTGCACTACTGGCGCACGCCCTACGGCTCTCTGTCGAAGGGCAGCCGCTTCGACTTTGACATGGCTGCCGTGGTGGCGCACTACTTTGCCCGCAATGTGCACATGTTCAAACTGGCCCACGAGGCCGAGGTGGCTGGGAAAAAGTTCCTCTTCACCCACGCCGGAGTGAATGCCGACTGGCTTCAGCGCCATGCCGACGTGGTGAGCGAGGCTCGTGCCGCCGCCCTCAACGACATCCTTCCCGAGCACATCATGGTGCTCGACGAGGCCAGTTACCGCCGTGGCGGCAATCAGCCCACCGGCAGCATCATCTGGGCCGATGTGAACGAGATGAAAGAGTCGCCGCTGGAGACCGATTTCTACCAGATTTTTGGACATTCGCAACAAGTGCAGGACCCCGTCATCACCGAGCATTGGGCCTGCCTCGACTGCCGACGACCGTTTATCATCAACGGCGACGGCGAGATTGAGGACCTCACGCTTTAACCGTGGGCTAAGTCTTGGGGGAACGAGTATTTCCAACATTGAACTATAATAATTGCTATAACCGCATGAAGCACAGCCACTTCATATTGGTGTTACTAATCTTTGTGGCAGTCGCCACCAGTTGCCATCGCACACCGGGCGACGTGCCCGAGCCCGCCAGCAGCATGTACTACTGGCGCACCACGATGAGCCTCGACAGCACCGAGCGCGCCTTCCTGAGCGAGCACGGCGTGAAAAAGTTGTATGTGCGCTACTTCGATGTGGTGATGAAAGACTCGGTGGCCATGCCCAACGCCACACTGCATTTTCCCGACAGTGCGCCCGACATTCCCGCCGGCATCGAGGTGATTCCCACGGTGTTTATCGTGGAGAATGTGATGCATCACGACTTGGGCGACATGGCTCGCCTGGTGGTTGAGCGCGTGGTGCAAATCAGCGCCACCAACGGTCTGGCAGCCCCGCGCGAGGTGCAGATCGACTGCGACTGGACCCGCACGAGCATGGAGCGGTTCTACGCCTTCTTGCGCGACGCCCGCGCCGTTGCCAGCGAGCATGGCATGCGTCTGTCGGCCACGATACGCCTGCACCAACTCACCATGCCGCCACCGCCAGTCGACTACGGCGTGCTTATGGTCTACAACACCGGCGACGCCACGAAACTCAACGGGCACAACCCCATCCTGGACCTTCGCGACGTGAAGCCCTATCTGCGCCATCTGGCCAACTACCAGTTGCCGCTGTGCGCCGCCTACCCCTGCTATGAGTGGCAACTGCTGTTTCGCGGCAAGGAGTTCAAAGCGGTGCTGCATGGCGAGGACCTTGCCGACAGTTCGCTCTACCGCCGTGTGAGCGACGGCCACTATGCCGTGGTGGCCAGCCGCGACATCCCCGAACTGAGCGGCGACGGCACCACGACCACGTGGGTGACCGTGGGCGACAGCGTGATTGTGTTCCGCCCCACGGCCAGCCAAATAATTGAGGTGGCTCGCGCCCTGGCAGGCGAGCGCCGCGACATCAACCGCCAGGTGGTTCTCTACACACTCGACAAATCAAACACTAACAAATACACACACAACGACTATGAAACGATTTTCCATCCTTAGCACACTGGTGCTGGCATGCTGGCTCGGCATGCTGGCTTGCGGTCCGTGGCCACGCCCGAACTACTATGTGTTCAGTGCCTTCAACCGCACCTACATGGGCAACACGTTCACTGAGCGTATGCTCGACTATTGGCGCTCCTACACTGGGAAAACCGACCTCACCCAGTGGGACATGATGTCATTAGGCAATGAACAACTTGAAAACATGAGCGAGAGCCAAAACGTCATTGTGCGCACGGCTTACGACCGCCATGACGATGAGATGTTGGGCTACCTGCATCTGCTGGTGGGCTATATGCACGCCTGCGACGACCTTGCCGAGAACAAGTGGAGTTACCCCACGCCTGAGCAGAAGCGCGCGGCCCAGGAGAGTCTGCGCTACATCAACAACCGCGCCCGCACCTACGAGGGTTCGCGCCTGCTTCCGCAGCACTCGCTGCTGGTGATGCGCACCTTCATGATGCTGGGCGACAACAAGAGCAACCTCGCCTACTGGCAGCATTATGGCGACAAGTTGCCCGCCAGCGTGTATCGCGACATGATGAAGGGCATCTACGCCAACGCGCTGCTGCGCACCGGCAAGCGCCGCGAGGCCTGCACCATCTACGCCGAACTCAACGACATGCAGAGCATCAAGTGGGTGATGCGCGACCAGCGCAACTTCAACGGCATCCTCAAGGAGTACAACGCCGACCCCAACTCGCCCACGCTCACCTTCCTGATCCAGGACTTTGTCAACAATGCCCAGGAGACGATGACCAACAGCCCCGAGAACATGCAGTGGATCGAGGCCACCAGCGTCTACAGCGACCAAATCAACAAGTTTATCGCCCTGGCCGACAAGGCAGTGCACAACAAGAAATGCAAGTCGCCGGCATTGTGGCAGAGCGCCGCCGGCGTGCTCACCTACTACCTCGACAGCAACAACGCCAGCAAGGCGATGAGCATGCTCGAGTCGGCCATGACCATGGCAGGCACCCAGCGCATGCGCGACAACGCACGCCTGTGCCGCCTGGCAATTGGCACTCAGAAGTATGAGCCCACCGAGAAATTCGACAAATGGGTCACCGAGGAGATGAAGTGGCTGCTCGCCACCGAGGCCGCCGAGAATCAGCAATACGGCGCCGCCAACGGCACTGTTGACGAACTCGGCAACCACTACACCGAGGTGCTGAGCAACATCATCTACGACCAGTTGGTGCCCTCGATGTTGGAGCAGGGCTACTCCAACTTAGCCATGCAGGCGCTGATGTGGATGGACGGTCATAACGATAATTATCAAGAAGGCTTCCGCTACGAGGCAGCCACGGCGTTCGACCACCTCACCTCAGCCGAGGCCCTCGCGCTGCGCACCCACTTCGCGGAGCCGGCCCACAGCAACCTGGAGCGTCTGCTGCGCGACAACAACACCGCCCTGCCCGACGACGACTTCTTTAACGACCAAATCGGCACCAAGTTGCTTCGCGAAGGACAGTTTGACCAGGCCATCACCTACCTCGAGCGCGTGCCTCTCGACCTCAT
>JAEEGL015198810.1_pt1 | contig 24986 bp, 20 predicted proteins | sample 9134231 | NCBI WGS metagenome assembly JAEEGL01 (sample SAMN16246548, study PRJNA631951) | gut metagenome | biome: gut microbiome; feature: rumen; material: fiber-attached | host: Bos | place: Iran: Karaj | collected 2018-10 | reverse complement strand
TCCTTTATTCCATAAATCCTGAAACGTTAGTCAATCTGAAAGGTAAACACATTGGTGTCGATAATACCGAAAAAATAAGGCGAGCTGTTCTGTTTGACTTATCAGCAAATGTATCAAGACAAGATAAAAGTGTTGATTTAGCGCTTAAAGATAATGGCAGAGTCTATTTCTATGATAAAAAACTTCATATGGAAAAATGTCCTCTTTCTGTTAATAATTCGGAAATTTTTATTGATTTTCTTGCTGATAAAAAACAAAATTTTGATATAAATCTATATTCTGATAATTTCAATCTTCAGGATATTTTGGACTTTTTAAATACTCAGGTTATTGAAAATAATGTTTCAGACTCTTTAGTGTATTTTTCTGATATTAAAGGAAATCTTGATTTTAAACTTAATATTAAAAAAGATGATTTTAACGGTAATTTCAAAATAAATAATTTAAGTGCAAAAGTCAGAGATGTTGATAATATTCCATTGACCATCTCCGGCGGAAATATAGATTTAACCTCTCAAGATATTAAGCTTACAGGCTTCGAGGGGTATTATGATAATAATAAAAAAAATAAAATCGATTTTGAAGGGACTGTAAAAGACTATCTTAAGACAATTGATACGGAAATTGTTGCAAATGCACTTGTCAGAAATGACTTTTTCAAAAAGTATTTGTCAAAAATGATAGGCACTGATGTTGAGATTAAAGGGGAAGCTCCGACAAGGATTATTTATAAATCAAAGAATAATATTATGGATTTTGTCTGGTATTTTATGTTAAAGCCTGGACAAAATATTAAGATTGCAAATGATTTTCTTCCTTTTGAGGAAAATTACAGGATGATGAAGTCTGAAATGCACCTTGAAAATATGATTTTAGATATCAATTCTCTTGATTATCACATGATTTCAAAGTCTGAATTAGAGCAGAAAATCGCAGAGCATAAGGCAAATCCGAATGAAAAAAGACAAAAGCCCAAGCCTATTTTCACTATGAACAGCAGTCTTGACCTTGCAAACAATAATTATATTAAATTTGTCGGTTTTGAATTTCCCGAACCTATGCCAAGCGAACTTTTGAATACTATTTTAAAACAGGAAATATTCAAAAAGGGGAAAATTTCAGGAAAACTGTTTATTGATAATCAGGGTAAATTCCCTGTTATGGATGGTGTTGTCAGAATGGACAGGGTTTTGATTCCGTCTCAAATGACCTTTATTAAAGAAGCATCTATGGAGGCTAAAAAGAGTCTTATTCACCTCAACGCACTTGGCGGCTACAGGCGCGCTAAATTTAAGTTTGATGGGGATGTTTTGAATGAACTTAAATTCCCTGTGATAATAAAAGATGTCAATTTGTCTCTTGAGAGCCTTGATGCCTTTAAGCTACTTGAAATTTTCAATGACCAGAGTAATGCTGATGATGTTATCAGTATTGATAATGAGGTTATCAGCTATGAAAATGCCGATACGGAATTCGATATCAGAAATCTTATCATTGAAAAATGCCGTCTGCACTTGGATAAGGGCACTTATAAAGAAATTGAATTTGGCAACCTCGATGCCGATTTGACTTTAAATAAAGATGGAGTGATTGAGATTAAATCTAACAGATTTGATTTTGCGGAAGGAACCTCTTCTCTGAAAGCGGTTTTTGATCTCATAAACAAAAAATATAACGTAAAATTGGGTGTTTTGAGAGTTAATTCCGATATAATAGCAAACGCTCTATTGGATTTGAAAAAAGAGATTACAGGTAAAGCCTCAGGATTTATGGATTTAACGACAGATGATACAATGAAGCTTAGCGGAGATATTAAATTCAAAATATCAGATGGTGTCATTGAAAAAATGGGCTTAATTGAATATGTTCTTAAATGTACATCATTGTTCAGAAATGCTATTACAATGATAAATCCTGCTGTTTTTGCTGATATTGTTAGTGTTCCCGAAGGTAATTTTGAAAAAATTACGGGTGAAATGACATTAAGAAACAATGTTGCAACGAGAATAAAAATTAAAACTTATTCTCCACAATTAAGTAACTACATAACAGGCAGATATAACATTGAAAACGGTGATACCTCAATGAGAATTTATACCAAATTTTCTAATGTTAAAAAAAGTTTTACGGGATTTTTGAGGAAAATATCGTTAGGTTCTCTTGCAACCAGAATACCTATGAACAGAAGAAATGATGAAAATTATTATGCAGTTGAACTTGCTGAACTCCCCGACATTGAAGCAGATGAAAAAGACTGCCAGATATATCTGACAAAATTTGAGGGTGATGTTGTTAACAACAACTATATTTCATCTTTGAAAAAGATAAAATAGTTAATCAAACATATTGTTTTTAATTGCAAAGATTGCTGCTTGGGTTCTATCCTTAACCGCAAGTTTTGAGATTATTCCCGCAATATGGTTTTTGACGGTATTTCTTGAAATAAAGAGTTTATCCGCAATTTCATCATTTGACAGTCCGCCTGCAACAAGTTTTAAAACTTCCATTTCTCTTTCGGAGATGTTATATTCTTCTCCTTTGACTCTGTTTTTCTTTTGTTCTTCGTTTAAGTGAGTCATAACATCAAAAACATAAGAGGCAATTTTTGTATCTACCCAAATACCTCCGTTCATAACGGTTTCAATAACTCTTGAAAGTTCATCAATTTTGATATCTTTAATGCAGTATCCGTTTGCGCCCGAACTGAAAGCTGTCAGTACTTTTTCTCTTTCACCATTGGATGTCAGCATTATGATATTAACCTTCGGATGTTGTTTTTTTATTTCAATAGTAGCGTCAATCCCGTCCATGACAGGCATATCAATATCCATTAATATCAAATCGGGTTTATTGTTTTGCAAATAATCAAGTGCAAGCTTTCCGTTTTCAACCGATTCAACACTATTGATGTTTGGAAGCTTTTTGGTTTGATAAGCTAAAGTTTGTCTTGTCAAAGGGTGGTCTTCAGCTATTAAAATATTATATTTAGGCATTTGGTTCCTCATTTGCAAGTTCAATTATGAACTTGGTATACTTATCTTCTTCACTCTCAACTCTTATGCTGCCGCCATTTTGAACAACAAGGTCATAAACGATGGAAAGACCTAAGCCGGATACGGATTTTTTGGAAGCAATATTTTCTTTTAAATGGTTTTTGAACAGATTTTCTTTATCCTGTTCTTTTAAACCTTTTCCGTTGTCAACAATGGTTATGACAGTTGTCTGAGGATTTTGTTTTGCCTCAATAGTGACAGTTTTGTTATTATCAATATTTTCAATTGCATTAGAAACCAAATTCAAAATAATACGGTTAAAAGAAAGATAGTCCGCTCTTACTGTCAATTTATCCTGAATAGCCGTTCTTAATTCAATATTTTTTGCCTTAGCCATAGGCTTTAGTGCTTCAACAACAGAATCTGCCAGCTTTGAGAAATCGAAATCCATTTTTTCGATTTTTATATCTTCGTGGCTGAAAGATTCAATAAGAGAATTAATCATTTTGAGGTATGCATCGTTATTTTTTGTCATACCCTCAACTAATGCGTTATCCTTTATTTCGTCTGAAAGGATTTCCATAGCTCTTTCCTGTGCAATAACAGGTGCACGAAGGTCGTGGATAAGGTTTCTGATATAATTATCCTGAAGTTTTTCCCTTTGCTTTAAGCCCTGAACCATTTCGTTCATTGTAGTAAAGGTATCGATAATATGTTTATCCTTGCTCTTTGTCTCAAAGTCAACATCAAGAGAACCGTCTTTGATTTTGTCAACGTTGGTTTGAATATCTTGAAGCGGTTTAACATAGGTTTTATTAATATGATTTAAGATGATTAAAACAAATATAGAGCTGACTCCAAAGATGAAAATTAGGGGAATGCTTAAAGGAGGAGCTTTGGGCTCTCTGTGGTTTTCAAGCGGTTCAGGAGTACGTCTTAAATCAAAACCGTTAACATATTGCTGTGCCATCATATGCTCGAGATTTTCATGTGTCTGCTGGTGTTTATAATTGTTATAATAGATTAATGAAAAAAACATAAGAGAAATTAGGGAGATAAATATAAGAAAAAATTTGATAATAAATTTAAATTTATACATTAATAATCCTCTTTATCCATTATAAACTTTTTTACTTCCTTTTTCAATGGGAAGCCCCGCTTTTTAGGGCGGGGCCATTTGGAAACTTTTTAGTTTATTAGTTGAATGCACCATATGTTGATTCAAAATAAGCTTTTGCTTCTTCATAAGTAATGTTGTTTTCAGCTGCATAGAGCCTTACATAGAAGTCAGGGTCTTGATTTTTGTCAAATTGTGGTTTTACTGCTTCGTCTTTATCTTCATCAGGTTTTACTGGTTCGCCGTGTTGTGCGCTTAATTCAGCTTTTGCTTCTTCAAGTGTAATCCCTTTTGCATCAGCATATTGCTGAGCGTAAGTATCCGGGTCAACGCCTGGGTCAGGTAAATCTGCAGTTACTGATGTTTTGTCTTCTTTTCCTTTTTTTCCTTCTGTTCCTTCTTCAGGTTTTACAGGGTCACCGAATTTTTCTTTCAGTTCTGCTTTAGCTTCATCAAGTGAGATGCCTTTTTCATCTGCATATTGTTGTGCATAAACATCGGGATCAACACCTTGATCAGGACGTGCATCACCGTTTTTCTCAACCATTCCTACAAGATTTTGGATAAAGTTTTTGATTGTGTCGGTGATACTTGTTTCACTCGGAATACCTAATTTTTCTTCTAATTCTGCAATGGCATCATCAAGAGATAAACCATTTTGATCGGCATATAACTGAGCAATAAAGTTGGGATCGACTTTTGACATTTTATCTTCAGTAGTGTCTGTCGTTTTTGCTTCATCAAATATCGAAGCACTGTTTGTCGGTTTTTGTGGGTCGCCATATTTTGCTTTTAAGGCTACTTTGGCGTCATCAACTGACATGTTGTTTTCAGCTGCGTATGTTTTGGCATAATCGTCCGGATTAATACCTGGGTTAAATGATACTGACATATTTTTGTTCTCCTATCTTGTCTCTTAATATCCTGCACTCTATTATTAAAATTTTTTTGACATTCAAAATAATAGTGCCTGAGGACTATTTTATTTTTGAGACATTATATTAAGCAATGTAAACAAATAAGAAAAATATACTAAAGATTTTTTCCTTTTAAACCGATATTCATTATATAGAAAAGGAACAATAAAAGGTTTTCAGGGATGAACAACAAAACAGAATTATTAATCAGCAATATTTCAGAGGGCGTTGAATTTTTATTAAGAGGCGCTAAAAAAAGACGTGCAATGGCAATCTCTGGCGTCAGAGAAGTTAATTCAGACCTCGGTGTTAATCTTAAACTTATCGTGTCTAAATAAGTTAAAGTATAGTGTGGTGTTTATGTATAACAAAAATCCGCTGTCAGTTTGACGCGGATTTTTAGTTTTTATTCTCTTCTGTCTTTTGTTCTTCTTTTTCATCATTTTTGTTGATGATGATTAAAACCTCATCTTGTTCTGCCATTTTAAGATTATTTCTTGCGATTGCTTCCGAGTTCTTGGCAGAATTGAAGTTATTGACCTGATCTTGAAGCTTCAGGTATTTATGATATTCTTCGTCTCTTCTTTGTTCCATTTTCTTTATTTTGGCAGAAAAATTGACGTTTTTATGGAAATTTCTAAAGGAGCTGAAACATAGCTGAGTTAATATTACGAGAAAAACAATAGTCAGAAAAGACGCTCTGAATTTACGTCCTCGTTTTTTACTGTTGATATTAGGTAAATTATCGCTCAACTAAGCATCCCCTTTTGTTACATAGTTGAATTATAACTTATAATTATATTTATATATAGTATTTATGAAAAAAAATTAAACAGCAGGTTATTCTTTTGTGTCATTTCTATATACAATGACTCTGTTTCGTCCGTTTCTTTTGGCTTCATAAAGAGCTTTGTCGGCATTAGTTGAAAATTCTTCTGCCGTTAAATTGCTTTCATATTGGCTTACACCTATACTAATTGTAACTTTCAGAGTTTTAACCTGTTTCGTTTCATTATCCTCAAAGACAATTTTATAGTTTTCAATAGTCTTTCTGAGACGCTGAGCTACAAGTGCTGCTTCTTCAAGCATTGTCTGAGGAAGAATTACAAAAAATTCTTCTCCGCCATAGCGGCAGGGGATATCATATTCACGGATTTCATTTGTGATAAGTGTTGCAACGGTTTTAAGAACAAAATCGCCGACATTATGACCGTATGTGTCATTAACCTTTTTAAAGTAGTCAACGTCAATCATCATTGCACAAAGAGGAGTGCCTTTTCTTTTTGTTGTTGCAATTTCTTGACTTAAACGAAGTTCAAATTGTCTTCTGTTGTTTAAACCAGTCAGGGCATCAAGAGTTGCATATTTAAGAACTTCAGCATAAACATTTGCTCTTTGGATAGTGGTACTGGACTGTTGGCTTAATTGGACAAGATAATCAATATCTCTGTCGGAAAGTTCATCAATATTGCTGAATGCAGCTATTGCACCCATCAAACCTTCTTCTCCACGAAGGGGGAAAACACCAATTCTTCTGTCTTCTGAAATGATATATTCAACTGTTTGGTCGTCAATCAGCTCTTTTAGTTTATTATAAACCTCTTTATCCTTACAAGCTTTTGGCCAAATTAAATCAAAATGGTTTTTGTTTTCTTTATTAATAATAAAAATATAAATCAGATGCGCAGAAATAAACCTGTCGATCATTTCACCGATAATTGGGATAATATATGAAAGTTCATACTGACTTTCAATGATTTTTGCAATATCTTTCATTGCACTATAGAAATTAAGGGAACTGTCCATTTGTTCTCTTAATGTCAAGTTAAGTAAAGTGCCTGAAATTATTTTTGAAACAATTTTCAAAAGTTTAATAAATGTTTCTGTTTGTACTTTTTTACTTTCTTTCAGTTTATATTCGATAAGTCCGAATTTTTCCTCAGAGTATGAAAGAGGAAAATACAAAAGTAGTTTTTCATCAATTGTTTCAGTTTTAATGAAATAGTCTTCAAGATTTGTGATTAATTCTTCATTTAAAAAGAATACATCATCTTTCATAGCTGCAATATCGGTATACATATTATTTAAATCTTGAGGAATTATTTTCTTTGGTGATTGTGCCCAACTGCTTTCAAAGTTTCTCAATCCCGTAATATTGTTATCCCAAATATAAATGCTGACTTTTAAAATAGGCAAATGTTGGGTGAAAATTCTATTTAGTTTATGAATAATATTATTTGAGTAAGTTTCTGTTGATAAAACATCTAAAACTTCACTTATAAATTCAATATCATTATTTTCTGTTTTGCTATTATTCATTACATTTCCTCAAAAGTTTTTTTGTATGGGCAATCTCTTAAAATTTTAGTGAAATTACTATTTTTAGTTTTGTCTAAGTCAACAACTCCATTTTTATAACTGAGATCAGAATCTTTTTGTGCAGTTACGTCAGTTCTTTTGACTAAATAATCATATTCACCCTTACTTATGAGACTATGTTTTACTTCGTTTAATACTCCGTAGATATATTTATTTTTATTTATATCACTGGAGTTGTCAAGTAGCATACCGGTCTTTTCAAATTCACCCAAAGACTCTTTTTGCATATTTAGTGTTCTCAAAAGAAGTGCCAAATTGAAATGAGCATCATAAGCTTCAGGATTAACCTGAATTGCATTACAATATTCAATTCCGGCATTCTTATAGTCGCCTAAAAGATGATTTGTCAAGGCAAGGTTATACAAAACATCATAATCGTTAGGAATAATCTTCTTTGCTTCATTATAAGCTTCTCTGGCATATTTGAGGTTTTGATAATAATTCTCCGTTCCTTCACCTAAATATGTTGCTTTGCCTTTATAAGCAATTCCCATATTATAATATGCGCGTCCTTTGTTTATTCTCGTTGAATCTTTACTGTTATAAACCATCGGAATATATATTTGCAATGGTTTTGAGTTGATTATGGTTCGGTATTCTCTGATTGCAGAATCATAATCTGCAAGTTTTTCCGAAAGAATTATTCCTAAATCCATTCTGCAAACATTATAATTAGGACTGTACTTTAAAGCTTTTCTGTATGAATTGACTGCTTCATTATAATTTTCAAAGGCAACATAAATATGTCCGAGATTACAGCCTGCTCTTGAATGACCGGGATAGTATTCCAATGCTTTTTTGTAGTAATTAATAGCATCTTGATATTTAGTCAGTTTATAAGCATTGTCTCCTTTATTTACATAATAAAATCCCCAAACCTTATTGAATTGTCTTTCCCACCAAGGCCAATAAGTGAACATAGAGAACACAACAGCACACAAAAGCAAAATTATTATTACTTTTGTGGCGGTACTTTTTAATATGTTAATCAGGAATTTCAATATTTATCCTTTTTATGTATCAATATTAGTTGCGTAAACGGCATTTTCTTCAATGAAATCACGTCTTGGTTCAACATTATCGCCCATTAATACATCAAATACCTGGTCGGCCATAATGGCATCTTCGATATGGACTTTTAACAAGGTTCTTGTTTTAGGATCCATTGTTGTTTCCCATAACTGTTGAGGCATCATTTCTCCAAGACCTTTGAACCTCTGGAGTGTTACACCTCTCTTACCTCTTTCTTCAATAAGTCTTTGAAGTTCAGTAAAGGAAGTGATTTTAAGCTCCTCTGTTTCCGTATCAAGGAACAGATGTTTTTCTTCTTCAAACAGGAAGTGTCTGATAAGAGGATATGAGGTTTTAATCTTGTTGTATTCACTTGATTTCACGATGTTTGCAGTAATGGTAACGGGTTCTGTATGTTCACCCATTTCAAGTTTAATGTAATATTTTTCAGTTTCAAGATTTTGAATAAGAGAAACTTTATAATTCTTTGCTTCCTCAATACCATAGTTCTCAGCGTGGTCTGTGATATAGTGCTGAAGATATGCAATAACTTCGTTCATTCTGTCAAGATTTGAGAAGTCCTCAGGTGTGAGTTCAGCTCTGACCATACCTCTTATAACAACCGAAGGAATTGTGCTTATAATCGGGTTATTGAAAGAATTATAGAAGTTTGACATGTGACCTAAGAGGGTAATTAAATCATCATTTGAGCAGACTTTTTCTCTCTTTTTATCTGATAAAGTAAGCCCTTTTGCACCTCTTTCTCTGAGCATTTTGTCTAAAGCTCTGTCGTCATAGAGATATTCGCTGACTTTGCCTATTGTAATCTTATAGAGAGGCGGTTGAGCAATATAAATATGCCCTTGATCAATCAGAGGTTTAGCATATCTGAAGAAGAAGGTCAAAAGCAGAGTTCTGATGTGAGCACCGTCAACATCAGCATCTGTCATGAAAATAACTTTGTGATAACGAAGTTTTTCAAGGTTTACTTCAGCTTCGTTTCTGCTTATGCTTATTCCGATTGCCTGAATTAAACTTTGAATTTCAGCATTGCCGTACATTTTATCAAGTCTTGAACGTTCAGTATTAAGGATTTTACCTCTTAATGGCAAAATAGCTTGAAATTGTCTGTTTCTTCCCTGCTTTGCACTGCCGCCTGCTGAATCACCCTCAACGATAAACAGTTCACATTTATCAGCTTCTCTGCTTGAGCAATCGGCTAATTTACCGGGCAGAGTTGAATTTTCAAGAGCTGATTTTCTTCTTGTCATTTCTCTTGCTTTTCTTGCGGCTTCTCTTGCTCTTTGAGCCTGCAGAGTTTTTTCAATGACAATTTTTGCATCTTTCGGGTTAAATTCTAACCATTCCTGAAGTTTATCTCTGACTATATCGTTAACAATACCGACAACTTCAGAGTTTCCTAATTTTTCTTTTGTCTGACCTTCAAACTGAGGGTCTGTGATCTTAACGCTGACGATAGCCGTTAAACCTTCTCTGACGTCTTCACCCGAAAGATTCTGGTCTGAATCTTTGAGGAAGTTATTCTTTCTTGCGTAATCATTAAAGGCTCTTGTGATAGCGTTTCTGAAACCTGTTAAGTGAGTTCCTCCGTTATGTGTGTTTATGTTGTTTGCAAAACTCAAAACAGTTTCGTTATAAGCTTCTGTGTATTGAACTGCAACTTCAACACTTGTATCACCTTGCTTTTTATCTATATAAATCGGTTTTTCAAATAAAACCACTTTATTTTTATTTAAGTATTCAACATAGCTTCCGATACCGCCTTCATAGTGATAGAGTTCGGATTGCTCCGTTCTCAAATCGGAGAAAGTAATCATAAGACCTTTGTTAAGGAATGCCATTTCTCTCAAACGGTTTGCGATAACTTCGTGGTCAACAACAGTTGTTTCTTTAAAAATTTCAGGGTCAGGCCAAAATGTTGTTTTTGTACCTGTTTTATCTGTTTGACGAACAATATCAACTGATGTTGTCGGTTCTCCTCTAAGATATTCCTGACGATATACATTTCCGTTTCTTGAAACTTCAACTATAAATTTTTCTGAAAGAGCATTAACAACGGAAGCACCAACGCCGTGAAGACCTCCTGATACCTTATATCCTCCGTCACCGAATTTACCGCCTGCGTGAAGTACGGTGTGAACAATTTCAAGTGCCGATTTCCCTGATTCAGGTTTTATATCAACAGGGATGCCACGTCCGTCATCTTCGACCGTGATGCTTTCATCTTTGTTGATTGTAACTTTTATGTGTTTACAATAACCTGCAAGAGATTCATCAATTGAGTTATCTACGATTTCATATATACAATGGTGGAGTCCTCTTTGGCTGGTTGAACCGATATACATACCAGGTCTTAATCTTACTGCTTCAAGACCTTCGAGAACTCTGATATTACTTGCATCATAATTTGTATTAGTTTCTGTAGCCATGCCTATCCTCTTATCTTAATCTACTCTTATATTGTACTACAAACAAACTGTGTAGGCTATTTTAAAGCAAAAGTTTACATTGTTTTTAGCAATAAAAATCAGTAAATAATTCGTTACATTTCTAATAATAACTAAAGAAAAAATCTTGCATTGCCGATAAGTATCATGTACGAAACAAAGGTGGAAAATGGCAGCACAATTAAACGCAGAAATTTCAGAAAGCATCAACGTATTATTAAGTTCATTAGTCGAGGACGTTGAAAATGCGCTTCTTTTGATTACTCAAGAAACACTGCAACCCAATCTTAATTGATTTTAAGCATTCGTTCAATGGTTGACGCAGCTTTTTGCTGAGTATCTTGGGATAATTCTACTTCGTAAAGTCCGTTTTGCAAAGATGACAATACGTCTTCAAGAGTGATGTATTTCATATTCCTGCAAACGGCTTTGGGGTTTATCAGCCAAAACTTCTTATCAGGGTAATCTCTTTGAAGTCTTTCAACTACTCCGAGCTCGGTTGCGATGATGTATTCGTCATAGTCTGAAGTTTTAACGTATTCAAAAATACTTTTTGTGCTGCCTATGAAGTCCGCCTTGTTTAAGACTTCTTTTCTGCACTCGGGATGGGCCAATACAACGGCATTTTTATGCTGCTCTTTTTTGGATATAACATCATTAACTCTTAATTGATCGTGAATCGGGCAGCAACCGTCAAATGGGATTATGCTTTTTTCGGGTATTTGAGATTGAACATAAGCCGAAAGGTTTCTGTCAGGGACAAAAAGAATATCTTTTGTGTTTATGGATTGAACGATTTTAACCGCATTTGAACTTGTGCAGCAAATGTCAGAGAGAGCTTTGACTTCTGCCGTAGAATTTATATAGCATACAACAGGAACGGAAGGATGTTGTGCTTTAAAAGCTTTTAACTTTTCTCCCGTAATCATATCTGCCATTTCGCAAGAAGCCTCTTTTCTTGGAATTAAAACTGTTTTTTCGGGAGAGAGCAATTTTGCCGTTTCTGCCATAAAATATACCCCGCAAAAAACAATTGTTGAAGCATCAGTATTTTTTGCTTTGCGGCTGAGCTCAAGTGAATCTCCGACAAAATCTGCAACTTCATCTATTTCAATATTTTGGTAGCTGTGAGCCAAAATAATGGCATTTTTTTCTTTTTTCAGCTTTTTAATTTCTTCAATAATTGCTTTTTTGTCCATTTTTACCTCACGAAAATATTGTTTTTAATCTCATCTTCAATAGTTGTAAAATCAACGTGACCAGGGTAAACAACTGTTTTGGGCGGAAGGGTGAAAAGTTTCGTTTTGACGGAATTGATTAATTGTGAATGGTTTCCTCCTTCAAGGTCTGTTCTTCCGATGGAGTGTTTAAAAAGGGAATCTCCGCTGAAGAGTTTTCCGTCAACATAGTAGGACTGACCTCCTGGGGTATGTCCCGGAGTTGAAAGAGTTGTTATAGAATAGTTCCCAACCTTCAGAGGTGTTTGTTCATCAATAAATTTATCTATTCTGACAGAGGTAACATCAGAATTTATTCTGAAATGACATAACATTTCAGAGAGATGTTGGGTTAAAAATAAATCTTTTTCATTTATCAAAACAGGGATGTTTTCTTTTTTTTGCATTTCCGGGATGCCTAAAATATGGTCAAAATGTCCATGAGTTAATAAAATATAGTTTATTTTAAAACCAAGCCCATCTGCATCTTTTTTTATTTCTTCCCAGTCACCGCCAAGATCAATAATAATTGCATCTTTCGTTTCTTCATCTGCCAAAAGATAAGTGTTAACCTGAATAGGACCTGTTATATAATGCTTTAAAAACATAATTTCACCTTTTTGTTTAAGGATACTATAAAATAGGTGAAATGTAAATTTGACAAAAAAGAAACCGGAATGAAAATTCCGGTTTCCTTCAAAGTTTCTTTTAATCTAATTAGTTAAGACCATGATCATACATAACTTGTTGTGTTGCTTCACCATAAGGAATAACTCTTTGTGAATACAATTGAGCTTGGTAAACGTCTTTCGGTTGGTTTGATGAAGTTGTTAACTTGTTAGGTTTCTTTAAGCCGTTAACGTCGATTAATACGTTAGGACCAGCAGCTGCTGTACAAGGATTGTTACCAAAGTTATCGCAAGCACCTGTGCTAGCATCATTTGCACTAGCGAAGTTTACGATACAATATGAAATACCATCAGCTGTGATGAATACTTGACCTCCTGAGCAATCACTACCTGATTCTGTTGTTGCCCAAAGAGCTGTACTTGCTGCAGCTGAGTTAATAACATTTAATCTTGCAGCAAAGATATTAGAAACAACAGAAGCTTCTGAGTTGTATTCACTGACCAATTCGCCTTCAAGTGCATAGTGCATAGTTACTGCTTGGTTTAATGCTGAAATAGCTTTTTTAAGTGCTGATCTAAATTCTTGTGAATTTGTATTGTTCATCAATGTAGGAACAGTCATAGCTGCGATTACACCGATGATAACTAATGTAATCAAAACTTCCGCTAAAGTAAATCCGGATTTTCTCATTTTTTTTGCCTTTCATTAATATTTGTAAACTATCTATCGAGATAATTATATTCTATCTTTTACTAAATTGCAACTAAATTTTTTAAAAAAATATTTAATTGCTTTTGTACTGTGGTTAACTAAGATTATCATTGCTCAAGATTCCTCTCTGTGTGGTTTATAAACTATTTTATACCTATATTAATAATCAGTTATTGATTTTGGGTATGCCACTTCATAGCTTAATAAACTTAACTTTTGAATTTTTTTTTTGTTGTTTGTGATACAAAATGCCTCATCCGATGATTTCTCATAATCTATATGCGGGATTATGCCTTTTTCGTATTTCTTTTTGTACCAGAGCTTCAGATAACCGATATACCGCCTTTCATTAACCATAGCGTTATAAAATTTTGGGTATTATACTTCCTGACAATCTATAGCTGCTAATACCATCAGTTATAGACTTTTTTGTTGACAATTATCTCTCTTGCCTATATACATATGAACAGATTCTATGGCTCAAATCCGACATACGCATATGCCTTTAAGATAACTGTTTTTTGAAAAGCTCTATTATTCGATGCTTTTACATCTGATAATACTCTTTTCCTTTATATAAAAAATACTTTTTTATTATAATTCTTTTTTATAATGGTGTCTATACCGTATGCTTATGATTTAGTGCCACGGAAAAAATATTTTATAACAAATATGTTTCAAAATGTTACGAAAGAATTTATTTACTGAGTTCCTCTTTTAAAATCCTGTTCAACACTTCCGGATTTGCTCTGCCTGCTGTCGCTTTCATAGCCTGACCGACGAAGAAACCGAACAGCTTATCCTTACCGTTTTTATATTGTTGAGTTTGATTTGGATTTTCAGCAATAATTTTTTTGCAAAGTTCAACAATAGCACTTTCATCAGAAATAACACTTAAGCCTTGTTTTTCAACAATTTCTTTCGGGCTTCCGCCATCCTTTAAAAGAGTGACTATAATTTGTTTTCCGATATTGTTTGAAATTGTTCCGCTTTTAACCATTTCAACAAGTTCTGATAAACTTTCGGGTGTCAGTTTTGTTTCTTCAATTTCAACTTTGTTATCTTTGAGGAAGGTTACAACTTCTTTCATAAGGAAGTTATTTGTGATTCTGGCATCACCGCCGAGAGAAAGAACTTTATCGAAGAAATAAGCTAAATCCTGCTGTTCAACAATAACATTTGCATCATAGGGTGTTAAACCGAGAGAAACATATCTTGCTCTGCGTGCTTTTGGAAGTTCGGGCATTTTTTCTGCAATTCCGTTTACCCATTCTCTTGAAATTTCAAGAGGCATCAAATCGGGTTCGGGGAAATAACGATAGTCGTGAGCATCCTCTTTACCTCTCATGGATTTTGTAACGCCCTGATTGTCATCCCAGAGTCTTGTTTCCTGAACAACTTCTCCGCCTTCTTCAATGATTTCAATTTGTCTGTCGATTTCATATTCGATTGCTCTTTGAAGTGCTTTAAAGCTGTTTACGTTTTTGATTTCAGCTCTTGTACCGAATTTTTCCTGACCTTTCGGACGGACTGAAATATTGGCATCGCAACGCATTGAACCTTCTTCGAGGTTGCCGTCGCAAACGTTGATGTATCTCAAAATTGTTCGGAGTTCTTCCATATATGCTCTTGCTTCATCAGATGAGCGCATATCGGGTTCTGAAACAATTTCAAGAAGCGGTGTGCCTGCTCTGTTGAGGTCAACGAGAGAATAGCTTGAACCTGCTATTCCGTCAGCTCCTGCGTGAACAAGTTTTCCTGCATCTTCTTCAAGGTGTGCTCTTGTTATACCTATTGTTTTTCCTTCTATTTCAATATGACCGTTTACGCAAATCGGTTCGTCATATTGTGAAATTTGATAGCCTTTCGGCAGGTCAGCGTAGAAATATTGTTTTCTGTCAAATTTGCAGTGTTCAGGAATTTTGCAGTTGAGAGCCAGTCCGGTCAAAATACCCATATTAACAACTTCTCTGTTTAATACCGGCAAAACACCAGGCATGCCAAGAGTGATTGCACTAATTTGTGTGTTTTGTTCGTTACCGAACTCCGTTGAATCCGGTGCGAAAATCTTTGACTTGGTCTTTAACTGTGCGTGTACTTCAAGTCCAATTACGGGTTCATATTTTTCTCTCAATTGTTCCATGGTTTCAGCTGCCATATTTCTACCTCTGATTAATAACTTTACCTGATAAAATTTTACCACGAACAAATTTTCAGTTTGTAAATTTAATTGAAGAAATCTATTCTAATGGCAGAAGAATTTCAAAAACACTTCCCTTTTTGCCTGTCATAAGAAGGTTTAATTCTCCGTTTTGTTCCTTAATCAGGGTTTTACAAATAGGCAATCCCAAACCGTTCCCCGATGGTTTGGTCGTAAAATTCATCTCAAAGATTTTGTCAACTGATTTTTCGTCAATTCCTTCTCCGTTATCCTGAACTAAAATCTTGGCAAAAGAACCTTGCTTTTCCCAGAAAATGTTGACTTCTCCTCTGCTTTTTACTGCATCAATTGCGTTATAGATTAAATTTAAAAGAATGTTTTTCAGTTTTGTTTCATCTGCTTTAACAATAATCCCCTCATCTCCTCCAAATTTTAATTCAACGCCTTTTTCTTCTGCCTTCGCTTTTGCCATTTCAACGGCTGTTTTGACTGTCAGATGAATATTAGTCGGTTCAATAACCGCTTTAGAAAAACATTTCAGATCGTTTAGCAGTCTTGAAATCATAGAAGAAGAATTCTGAATATTCTTTATAGCACTGTTCAGTGATTTTTCCGTTTCTTCATCACATTTTGTTTTTTCGATTTTCTTTTGGGTTATTGTTGAATATAAATTAATTATTGAAAGATGATTTTTGATTTCATGGCAGATAAATCTGATATTTTCTGTTGCCTGCTCATAGTTCTCAAGATTTTTTTCAGATTTTCCGAGTTCGTTTTGTGAAAATGAACCTATTTCAACTTCACGATTTAAGTCCTCTAAAGTTCCGGCAAGTTTACGTATAGAGGAGTTAAGTGCTAAATTTTCACGTCTGTCGGGCTGGAATTTTTTGAGATAATCCGAAAAATCAAGTTTAGAATTTGAAAAAATCTCTTTTGCAATATCGGAAATGCTTTTTGTATTATACAAAAGACAAAGTTCACTCATATCTTTTGATTGTGATGTATCATAATCCCAAATCATTGCAACTGAATATCTCGAAGACAACAATAAAACGAATTCAACACTTTCCCAAATGTTTCCATTTTCAATATTTGTGATATTGAAATCAGACAATGTATCAGAAAATGAATAAATTTTTGTATCCGTAAAAGTCAGACGTTTAATAACCGATTTGATATCCTCTGTATCATTTAATCTTAAAAATACATAGGCATTTTCTCTGTTATTTTCAATCAAAGGTTCTATAATTGTGCGAAACAGACCATTAATGGTCTGTTTGCTGTATTCCTTATCGGATTTTTCAAAAATAAATGTTCTGAGTTGATTGATATTTAATTTCTGATTTCTTGTCATAATAATTATCTTATTTGCTTGATTTCAATACAACCTTTAGATTGCCATTTTCAGTTTTCTTCTGTTTGCAAAACCGTTATTGAGCGCATATAAAACGGCCTGAGTTCTGTCATTTACCTGAAGCTTTTGGAAAATGTTATTGACGTGAGTTTTTACGGTTGTTTCACTTATGAAAAGTCTTGATGCAACTCCTTTATATGTTACTCCTTGAGTTAACAAATCAAGGACTTCTTCTTCTCTCGGTGTGAGATATTGGAGCAGATTTTCTTTTTCTTGTGTTTGTGCATTGTCTGCTCTGAAGGATTTTTGGAAATATTCAAAGAATCTTGATGATAAGCCTGAAGGAAGATAAATTTTGCCTTGTTTAATTTCTTCAATTGCATACATCAATTGTGCTGATGCCATCGTTTTAAGAATATAACCTTTTGCTCCTATTTTCATTGCCCTGAAGATTAAGTCCGGATCGTCATATCCCGTTAAAGCTATGATTTTTACCCCTAAATTAAGTTTTTCAATTTCATTGATTGTTGTTAAACCGTCTTTTTCAGGCATATTGATATCCATAAGAACGATATCCGGCTGCAATTTTTTAACGAGACTTAATGCAACGTCTGCGTTTGTTGCAGTACCGACAACATCATAGTTGTTTTCCATTGTGATTAATTCTTTGATGCCCAATAAATGTTCAACATTGTCATCAACCAAAAAGATTTTTGTTCTTTTCCCGAACTCAACTTCACGTCTCATAGTTTAACTCCTTGCCTTGCATATCCTCTACTTATACGGTCATATTACAACTAAACGCAGTAGTCCTTCATCATAAAAAGGATTTAACTTTTTATTTTTTATTAGGAACATGTATCTACATCTTTGGATTGATTTTTTTGTTGAAAGATAGTGTTTATAAGAAAAAAAAGATTGTTAAATTGAAAAATAAAAATACTTCAAATAGGATAATTTTTTGAACTTTTTAAGCAAATTATTACAATGAAAAAATTATTGCCTTTCCGTTAATCTTACGGAAAGGCAATTTTCAGATTTTTATTAAATTTTTATTAATCACTAACGAGGCTGACACCGCTGCTCGTACCGAGACGGACTGCACCTGCTTTAATAAGTTTAACGGCTTTTTCTTTATCCTTAATTCCGCCAGAGGCTTTAATTCTCACGTTTGTTCCTTTTAGGGTTTTTGCCATCAATTCCACATCTTCTACTTTTGCTCCGACACCGTTTTTAACAAATCCCGTTGAGGTTTTTGCAAAATCGGCTTTGGCTTCTGCAATCAGTTCACAGGCTTTTTTAATTTCGTCTTTTTCAAGTAAATCTGTTTCAATGATTACTTTTAATGGTGTTTGTCCACAGGCTGCTTTTACGGATTTTATGTCGTTAAGAACATATTTATAGTCTTTATTCTTTAATGCCTGAACGCAAATTACCATATCAACTTCATCTGCTCCTTGTTCAATTGCACGTTTAGCTTCAAAAGCTTTTATGCCTGAAAGGGATGCTCCCAAAGGAAAACCTACTACGGTAACTAATTTTATATCTGTTCCTTTTAATTTTGATTTTGCATATTCAACATTAATCGGGTTTACACAAACTCCTAAAAAACCGTAATCTTTTGCTTCCTGAAAAAGTTTATCTAACTCTTCCTTTTTAGCATCAGGTTTTAAAAGAGTGTGTTCAATATAATTTCTAAGTTCCATAAAATCCTTTCTAAACGCTTTCAAGTATTTTAACTGTTTGAAACTGCTTTGGGGAATAAAACTGTATGTATTCGCTCAAAAGCCTAATTCCGATTAAGCAAACTTTTTCGTTTGCAAGTTCATCATATCTTGTTAGTTCTTTGAAATCGGTTTCTAAAAGTGCTTTCAGGAAAAGTCTTAATTTATTATGGATTTTATATTCTCCGCCGTTTAGACATTCCTTGCAGACAATTCCACCGTTTTTAATTGAAAAATATAAATTGTCATTTTCATTTATTTCCGAATAGCATTTGACGCAGTTATTAAGTTCAATAGAATATCCTGCTATGTTCATCATTTTCAGTTGAAATCTTAAAACAGCCAATAAAATTCCTGTTTTGTTTTTTACTTCTGAAACCTGACTCAGGAAGGAATAAAATAAGGCAAATATTTCTGCACTGTTCGGGTCATCTTCTATCCCGAAATTTGAAACGATTTCTGATGCATAAAGTGCATACATAAGTTTATTCATATCGTTTCTCAGGTTATAGAAAGTATTTAATGCCTCTGCCTGACAGATTGTATCTAAGTTCCGTCCTTTATTTAACATAAGTTTGTTTGCAACAAGCAAATCCATTCTTCCGCCAAGTTTACTGGTCGTTTTTTTACCGCCTTTTGCAACACCTCTAATCAGACCTTTGTCTTGAGAATACATCAGAATAATTTTGTCTGATTCACTTAAGTTATATGTTTTTAAATTAATAGCATTTGTGGTGAAATTTTGTTTCATTGTTTTATAAATTAATTTTACTTGATGTTGATGTCGGGCCGTCATTATTAAAGGTTCCGTGGAATATTCCTTTAATATAGTGTCCCATTTCAATTTTATTTGTAGATGCATCCATAGCTGTTTCTTCGGATATTAATCCTTGTCCCAAAAGATTATATATACAAGTATTAAAGGTTATCATCTCATCGTGCGAGCCTCTTTTTACCATTTGGTAAACCTGTTCAAGTTCATCTTTCAGAATAAAATCTTTAATCGTAGAAGTCATCATCATAAGTTCATAAGCAGGAACTCTGCCATTGCCGTCTTTTCTTGGAAGTAGTTTTTGTGAGAATGTTGCCATCAAGAGGTCTGCAAATTGTTGTTTGACGTTTTCTCTTGCTGCCGGATCAAAGAAACTCAAAACCCTGTTAACCGTTTGGGCAGCATCGATTGTATGCATTGTTGCAATAACCAAGTGACCCGTTTCTGCTGCACGGATTGCACTGAGAACGGTTTCTTCATCCCTGACTTCTCCTATGACAATGACGTTCGGGTCTTGTCTTAAAGCATATTTTAAACCGTCATTAAAAGAGCCTGTATCTAAGTCAACCTGTCTTTGGCTAAACAAAGATTTCTTATCCTGAAAAACATATTCGATAGGATCTTCAATTGTGATGATATGTTTTGCAAAATTAAGGTTGATATATTCAAGTATTGAAGCAATGGTTGTTGTTTTTCCGCTTCCTGCAACACCTGTAACCAGTACGATACCGCTATTTAATGATGCTATTTTCTCAAGCGTAGATGGAACATTAAGTTCTTTTAGTGTTGGAATGACAAGAGGGATGACTCTTATAACAAGAGCAATTTTGCCCATATGTTTTGAGAAGTTGACTCTGAATCTGGATACTTCGGGAATTTCATATGCAAAGTCAATATCAAGAAGACCAAGTATTCTGTTTTTTAGTCCCTCAGGAACGATTGTTGAAAGGATGTTATTCATATCTTCGGGTGTGATAATTGGCAAATTGGTGCGATTGATTTTCCCATCTTTTCTGATAACAGGTACTCCTCCAACTTGAAGGTGAACATCAGATACTCCCAAAGAATGTGCTTCAGTCAAGAAACTGTTAATATCAAAATTGGACATAAATCCCCCTATCCTAACTTTGTTTGTTTTTATTCTATAGTATTTTTCGCTTTTTTCCAATATGTAAATTAATCTTAAAATTATTTAACCTTTTTGACATATTATATATATATGTTGTCTAATTGTAATAAGTCTAAATTAAGGTAATAACTAAACGAGATGTACATAGAGAAGATAGAGATTGATAATTTCAAGTCTTTCGCTGAAAGTATCACCATCCCGTTTCTGAAGGGATTTACTACAATAACAGGCCCTAACGGAAGCGGTAAGAGTAATATCATCGACAGCGTTATGTTTGCCTTGGGTTTAGCAAGTGCCAGAAACCTTAGAACAGAACAATTGTCTGATTTTATCTCAACTTTTACAAAGAAAAATGAAGCAGTTGTCAAAGTATGGTTTGGGCCTGATGGTGAAAATGAAAAAGAAATAACTGTTGCGAGGAAAATTCGTAAATCTTCGCAAGGATATAACAGTGTTTATTACCTTAATGATAAGACATCTACCCTTATGGACATTCACTCTGAGCTTGAAAAATACCATATTACACCTCACAGCTATAATGTAATTATGCAGGGGGATGTCGTTAGTATCATCAATTGTTCCAATGTCGAAAGACGTAAAATTATTGATGAAATAGCAGGTGTTGCTGAGTTCAATAGACGTATAGAAAAGGCTCAGGAAGAACTTCAGACTGTTGAGGACAGAGTAGTTAAAGCTGATATAGTTCTGGATGGGGTTAATCAGAGAATTGAAGAACTCGCAAAAGAACGTGAAACGGCGCTAAAATATCAGCAGTTAAAGAATGAAAAGATTCAGCTTGAAAGTCAGGTTTCGACGGTTAAATATTTTGACCTTAAAAAATCGCTTGATCACGCACATGAGAACATCTTAGAGGCTAATAAACGAAAAGAAGAAGAGAAAAAAGAACTCAAAAAGTTAGACGAAAAGCTTGAAGTTGTGAGAAACAAATATAACGAAATCTCAGAACTGGTTAAGCAAAATGGTGAAGCTGAACAAATAGAAACTAAAAAGCAAGCTGAAGAAGTAAAAGGGCAAATTAGTACAAAGAATATGTCCATTTCTCATGCTGAAAAAACAATTCACGATAATTTAAAAACGATAGAAAATGCCAAAAATGGAATTGAGACTTGCAATAACAAAATTGAACAATATAAGTTTCAGATAACCAAAAAAGAAGAGCAAATCAAAGAAATAGAAACTAATAAAGCCCTCCAGCAAAAAGAATTAGAGAGAAAAATTGAAGAATCTGCCGGACTTAATAATACAGCGGATAAGCAAATGCAGGAGCGTGAAAAATTAAGAAAACAGCTTGAGCAGTTAAAAAACAATGAACTCGAAATACAAAAAGAGTCTATTCCTCTTGAAACAGAGGTAAAGAACTATCGTGAAAATGTCAAGACGGCAAAGGAGAAACTTGACGGACTTGAAAAATTTAAGAAAGATTTTTCCGGAAATAAAGATAAACTTGAATTGGAGATTGAGAACCTAAAGCAGGAGCTTGAAGATTTCAAACTTGCCCAAGAAGGTATCATGACAAAACTTGATACCAACAAGAATGAAATTTCCGATATCATTTATGACATTCAGAATGCACAGAAAAAGATATTGTCGCTTGAAGCAAAGAGAGATGCAATTGCTTCCGTCAATGCAGGGGATGCCGTTGAAGCCGTTATGAGAGCCGGTATAAAGGGTGTTCATAGTCCTCTTTATAAGCTCGGTAAAGTTAATGAAGAATATTCTCTTGCACTTGAAGTTGCAATGGGTGCAAGGATGAAAAACATCATTGTTGATGATGAACTTGTTGCAAACAGATGTATCAACCATTTAAAATCTGCAAGAGCCGGTGTTGCAACATTTCTGCCTTTAACACAGCTCAAAAAAGCCCCGTCAAAATTGGGACTTCCAAAGGACAAAGGGGTTATAGACTATGCTATTAACCTTGTTGATTTTGATGATGAATATCTTGATGCTTTCTATTATGCTTTAGGTGATACTTTAATTGTTGAAAATGAGGATTGTTCAAACAAACTGATTGGGAAATACAGGACAGTTACTCTTGATGGAAGATTGTTCGATAAATCAGGTGCAATCACCGGCGGTGACAGAAAGAAATCAGGGCTTAAATTCTCAAGTACCGAAGATGATGAGCTTGAGAAATTCAAGACACGTTATAATGAATTAAAAGCTAAACAACTCTCACTTGAAAATGAACAGGAAGAGCTTGAGAAAAAACAAAAAACTATAAGACAGGGATATTCCGATTCCCAGACAGCTTTAGCAAGTGCAAAAGGCGAGCTTAGTGTTTTAATAAGTAAATCAGGTGCAAATGATTCTTCAATTGATGAAAACAAGAAAATCATAAAAGAATTAGAGCCAAAAATTGCAAAAGCGGAAAAAGAACTTGATAAATATGAGGAAAAACTTGTCGGTTTAAATTCTGAAATGCTTGAAATTCAGGGAAAAATTGATGTTATTGATGCAAATCTTTCAAGTGAAGAGCTTAAAAAATTAAAAGAAATTACCGATGCAATCGAAAAACAGATTAAGGAATATGATATAAAGATTCTAAATATACAAAATGGTATAAATTCTGATAATGCTAATATTACATTTAATGAAAATATTATCGGTGAAAAAGAAGAACAAATCAAAAGACTTCTTCAGGATAATGAAGAACTTGAAAATGATAAAAAACGCTATGCCTCTGAAATTGAAGGATTTCAGGTTCAGCTCGATGAACTAAATGCAAAAATTGAAGAGTTAGGAAAGAAACTTGTTGAACTTCAAACCCAAAGAGATAATGCTCAAGCCGAAATGCTTGATGTTGAAAAACGCAAAAACGAAAAACAATACAGCATTGACCAATTAACTGAGCAGGTTGAATCGTTTAAGACAAGAAGAAACGAACTTGAGCCTCAATTGGAAAGCGCGAGAGATGATTTAATGGCTGCAGGAATTGATGTAAAAACACTTCAGCCGACAGAAATTTCTATCGAGGAGATTACGGGCAAAATCCAAAGACTTCAAAAGAGGATGGAGGATATGGAGCCTGTTAATATGAGGGCTATTGATTCTTATAATGAAGTCAAAGAGCGTCAAGATGCTCTGAAAGCTCAGATTGAAACCTTAACAAAAGAGAGAGCCGAAATAATGTCAAAGATGACGGGTTATGAACAGCTCAAGAAAGAGACATTCATGACCACATACAACGAAATAAATAAAAACTTTATTTCTATATTCTCTAAATTGGCAGAGGGTGAAGGAACTCTAGTGCTTGAAAATCCCGAGAGTCCCTTTGAAGGCGGTTTAACTATTAAGGCACAACTCCGTGATAAACAAAAGCAAAAACTCAATTCGCTCTCAGGCGGTGAAAAATCACTCACTGCATTAGCGTTTGTCTTTGCAATTCAACAATATATGCCTGCTCCTTTCTATGCACTTGATGAAGTAGATGCAAATTTGGACGGTATGAATGTTGAAAGATTATCAGAAATAATCGGGGAACAATCAAAAAATACGCAATTTATAGTAGTTAGTCACAGAAAACCTATGATAGAATCAGCTAGTAGAACTATCGGAGTAACTCAAAAAGAAAAGGGTAAAACAAAGGTTACCGGTATAAAACATAGGGAATAAAGTGAATGATTAACCCGCAGGACAGCTTTTATACACAGGGTGATGCCAAGAATACAATGTCGGTTCTTGGGGTAGAGGACTATTCGTCTTATGAAGGTGATAGCCCTCAGGAAGAATTGGATGGTATTGCAATTCTCTATTCCATGGCAAAACAGGGAAAAATTGATCCGTGGAATATTGATATTGTGGATGTCGCTGATAAATATATGGTTCATCTTGCACAGAATAAAGGTAGTTTAAAATCGACAGGAAATGCTATCTTTTATCTTGCAGTTTTGCTTAAGTTAAAATCAAATGTTCTCGTCGGACTTGATCCTCTTCAGTTTGAACAGGAGAGTATGAATGCCGAATATGATGACGACAATGATTCAAGGTTTAATGAAGATTTATACGAAGAAGATATAAGTTCTTTCAATAAAAACTATATTGATGACATTCTTGAAAGAAAAAGAAGCATCAAGTTAAACAGAAACAGAATAGTTACTTTAAAAGACTTAATTCGCCAGTTGGAATTTTATGAAGAACTCGATAAAAAACAGGCTTTAAAAAACAGTCTTGAACGTGCAAAAAACAGAGTTCGTTCTTATGCAAAACTTTCTTCTGAAGATATAATTAATATTGCCCATGAAGAATATATTGAAAATTCGGTAAAAATACTGGAAGCTAATCTGAACAAGATATTTGAGACTGAAGAAAAAGTGGAACTAAATACCCTGACATTGTTAGGGCTGGATAAGATTTCGGCTTATATTGCTCTTTTATTCCTT
>JAEEGL014615145.1_pt1 | contig 24987 bp, 21 predicted proteins | sample 9134231 | NCBI WGS metagenome assembly JAEEGL01 (sample SAMN16246548, study PRJNA631951) | gut metagenome | biome: gut microbiome; feature: rumen; material: fiber-attached | host: Bos | place: Iran: Karaj | collected 2018-10 | reverse complement strand
GGCTTACCTCGCACGAAGCGGATGATTATTATCTCGGTACTCCGTACGGCGACGAGACGATAGGGTTCAATACCGACACGTGTATGCGGCCTAACGGGCGTTTTGCCGGTAATTATCCTCATATGACGTGTACCGGATTCGTTCTCGACGTTTTAATGCAGACCGCCGGGGATCGCGCTGAGGAGGTCCACCGCCTGGCTGTCAATATGATGGAACTGTGCGAGAGTTACGGATGGTGGTACGACGGCGAGTACTACATAAACGAGGTCAACGCATATTACTGGGGAGCGTTCGTCAGCAATTATGAGAACGGAAAAATCTACTCAGTTAAGTTCGATACCATAAAAGACCTTTTGGCTTCGCATCTCGCCCGAAAAGGGGACCTGATCTATTTTATGCCCGACACTATCGTATACGGCAGAAACGAACAAGGTTACCCGTGTGATACGTACGGAAACCCGATCGACTGTCATATAGGTTTCTACTGGGGCGAGGATTATTCCGGCGAGGACCTTTTCTGGCATTCGATGAATTCAGGCTTAGTCGGCGATCCGATGGAAAATTCTCTCGGCGATTTCAACCAGATCAGTAAACTGACTTCTCCGTCTGTTTATACGTACGTATTACTGATCCCCATACGATAAAAAACGCCCGGTTTTCCGGGCGTTTTCTTTTATCTCTGTACCCTGCCGGATCCGTCTCCATCGGCGAGTTTTTCAACTTCTTCTGCCGATACCATATTGTAATCGCCTTCGATCGAATGCTTAAGACAGCTTGCAGCAGCGGCAAATTCAACCGCGTCCTGACTGCTCTTCCCTTTTATCATTGAATAGATGAGTCCCGCACCGAATGAATCGCCGCCTCCGACTCTGTCGACGATGTGGACGTTATAACTCTTGCTCAGATAATAATCATTTCCGTCGTAAAGCATCGCCGCCCACTTGTTGTCGCTTGCGGAAAGCGACGTGCGCAGCGTGATCGCCGTGTATCTGAATCCGAAACGTTCAGTCAGTTTTTGCGCAACGTCTTTATATCCTTCAGTGTTTACGACTCCGGAAGTGACTGACGTTCCTTCAGAGGTGATCCCGAAAACGTCGGACGCGTCCTCTTCGTTGGCGATAAGCACGTCGACGTATTGGCAGAGTTCGTTCATGACCCGGCCGGCTTTTTCACGAGTCCATAGTTTTTTTCTGTAATTCAGATCGCAGGATACGGTCACACCGTGCGACTTTGCTGCTTTAACGGCTCTTAAGCATGATTCCGCCGTCGAATCGGAGAGCGCCGGAGTGATTCCCGTAAAGTGAAACCAGCGAACGCCTTCAAAGATCGATTCCCAGTCAAAGTCCTCGGGAGAGGATTCTGCGATAGCCGAATGAGCTCTGTCGTATATCACTTTTGAAGGGCGCTGGCTTGCTCCTTTTTCAAGATAATAAATTCCGAGTCTGTCGCCGCCTCTGACTATACTGTTTGTATCTACTCCGAATCTTCTCAGAGAGTTCACGGCAGCCTGACCGATCTCCCCGTCGGGGATCTTTGAAACGAAAGAAGCGTTAAGTCCGAAATTAGCCAGCGAGACGGCGACGTTGGCTTCTCCGCCGCCGAACGTAACGTTGAATTTATCAGCCTGAACGATCCTGTCATACCCTTCTGGGGAAAGGCGAAGCATCAGTTCGCCGAAAGTAACGATATGGTCCATATTAAACCTCCGGTCCTCTCACTCGCTTTACGATGCCGACCGCATCGCGTGTGAGCTTTTTTATTTCTTCAAATCTGCCTTCGGTGATCAGACTGCCTTTTACCATCCAGCTTCCTCCGCAGGCGAAAATTTTATCGAACGAAAGATAACTTTCAAGATTATCGGGACTGATCCCGCCCGTGGGCATGAATCGTACGTCAGAGTAAGGCGCGGACATTGCCTTGATCATTTTGATCCCTCCTGCGGCCTCTGCGGGAAAGAATTTCAGATATTTCAGGCCGTAAGATAATGCAAGTTCGATTTCGGAGGGAGTGACTATACCCGGTACGATAGGATAACCCTGTTTAAGACAATGCTCAACGACAGAAGGGTTTAAGCCAGGTGAAACGATTAGCCTAGCGCCGGCGGAAATTGCCCTGTCCGCCTGTTCCGCTGAAAGAACCGTGCCTGCGGCAACGGTCATTTCCGGAAATCTTCCGGCGATAATTCTGATGGACTCTTCTGCGGCATCCGTCCTGAAAGTGATCTCGGCACAGGACAACCCGCCTTCAATAAGAGATTCCGCAAGCGGTATCGAGTCCTGTGCGTTTTTAATTGCAACTACCGGAACGACGCCGAATGCTTTTAATTCTTCAATTACTTTCAAAAGTTATTCCCTCCCTTTCTTAACAGCGAATAAGTTCAGATCCCACATAGGGACACAGTACGGTCTTCTGAGGTATAAAGAATAATCTTCGTTATATTCGATGACTGCACGCGGTATATCGAATAGGTCGTCCGTGCGATGATATAGCGAAATGACCAGACTAGGGGCGAATTCCTTGATCGTTTCCTTCGCTCCGTTCAGCGCTTCCCTTTCATCGCCTTCAACGTCGAGCTTTATGAGGTCGCATTTATTGCCGTTTAAAAGGCTGTCGATCGTGACGGTTTCAACAGAAACGTTTTTTGATCTTTTGGCTTTGCCTGTAACTCCCGATCCTCTGGAAGAAGACGACGAAAAAGGAGAGAAACCGCAGCAGGACGATAATGCGGCGTTTAACGGACGGATTCTTGAGTCCGTTTCATTCTCTTTTAGTTTTAAGAAAGACAGGGGATCCGGTTCCGCAGCGTACAGCAGTTCGGTATCCGGAAATATCTCCAGAAATAACCTTGACGTATCGCCTTTGTACGCACCGCCGTCAACGATAACGCTGATATTCCGGCTGCTCAGAAGGTCCTTTACGGATCTATCAAACGGTTCGCATAAAGTGAGATATCTGAGTTTTCCCGTCAGTCTGAAGTTTACGGCGTCAAAGAACAGACGCTTCGAACGGTCGTCATCAAACAGTTCGGCGGTACTCAGGATCCTTTGACGATTCCTGTTGAAATAGTCGGCGTCAAAAAGATCTCCTCCGTAAAGGGGCACCTCTGGTATAATGAGATCGTGTTTTGCGTCAAGTTCAGTAATGAAGTTCAGAACTTCCGGGCGATCCGTTCCGAATGAAAGCAAAACCGAAATATCGCAACCGAGTTTTTCGACTGTTTCACGGTACGAGGACACCTTAATACCGCGAAACGTCCGGTCGCGAACGAATCCGTCTGATGCGAAGATCGCGTCCGGTCTGACGTTTCTTTGCTCAAGAACGTCGATTATTTTGTCCGCGCCGTTTCCGGTACCGTACAAGACGACCGGACGTTCTTTTCCAAGGCGGTCCCAGAATGAATAACTTTCAACGTGAGCTTCCGTCATAAATTATCAGACGCCGAGAAAAACGCGTGCGTTATCGTAAAAAACTTTTTCCCTCTCCTTCTCGGTCATGGAAAGAGCAAGAAAGCGTGTGAGTTCGTCTTTGATCGTTTCTCCGGGATAATCGGAGCCGAACATAAGCCGGTCCTTCCCTATTTTTGATATGATAGAGTCGGCTTTATCGGTACTCATGGACCACAAAGATGACGACGTGTCGAACCATACCCTTTCATTTCCCGCAAGATACTCCTCGGCTTCGTCCCATGCTTTGTATCCGCCCAGATGGGCGGCGGAAACGCGTAAGGTGGGAAAATCCGACAACACCTTTGAGATTTTTTTCGGTTCGGAGAAACGGTATTCCGGTCTGTAATCTCCGCTGTGAAAATAGACCGGCACTCCGAGGTATGAACAAGCATCGTAAAGCGGATACAGCCTCTTATCGGTCACGTCGACCCCCTGGATATCGGGATGCAGCTTTACGCCCTTGAGACCAAGCGAAACGGCTCTTTCGACTTCGCTTCCCATATCCTCAAAGTCCTGATGCATAGAAGCGAATCCGTATGCCTCAAACCCTCTCGAACGCGAACGCGAAACGCACTCGGCGGCGTAATCGTTAACGCTTCTGACCTGATGCGCGTTGGTCGCGACGGATAACAGCAAAAAACCCGTGACTCCGTTTTGGGTGCACTGTTCTTCAAGGTCTTCGATAGTTCCTTTGCTGTTAACAATAAAACGGTAAAAATCTGACAAAGCCCTCGTAGCTTTGGCGCTGATCTTTTCGGGGTATATATGCGTGTGGATATCGATTATTTTGTACATCCGGGCTTCTCCTCCGAGCGTTCGGGTTGAATGTTTTGAGGTTATATGATATACTTAAAACAGATCACAGAAAGGACGGATACTTAAATGGATTGCATTTTTTGCGGAATAATCAGCGGGCAGATCCCGTCGGATAAAGTTTACGAGGACGATCTCGTTCTGGCGTTCAGAGACATCAACCCCGAAGCACCGGTCCATATTCTCGTTGTACCGAAAACACACGTCGCATCGTGCGATTCGATAAACGCTGATAATTCGGCCCTTGTTGCCGCAATTTTTGAGGTCATTCCGAAGATCGCCCAAAAAGAAGGCTTGTCAAACGGATATCGCGTCATCACCAACGTCGGAGAAGACGGCGGTCAATCCGTGAAGCATCTTCACTTCCATATACTCGGAGGCAAAAAACTTCCCGTTCATCTTTGCTGAGATACGGTTTTCGGGGCGGCGTCAAGCCGCCCCGTTTTTTATTTTTCAAATTCTTTATAGATAGCGTTCATCGCCGAAACAAAATCCGATTCTTCTACTCCGATAATGATATTCAGCTCCGAAGAACCCTGATCGATCATTTTGATGTTGATATCGGCTTCGGCCGTCGCTTTGAAGACGCGTGAAGCGGTACCCTTTGCCTTGACCATTCCGCGTCCTACTACGGCGATCAGCGCAAGCCCGTCTTCGATCGTTATGGAGTCCGGTTCAACGGTCGAGCATATACGGTCGAGGATCCTGTCGCGCTTGTCGGCGATCTCCTCAGTGCTGAGGATCACGCTCATCGTATCAATCCCCGAAGGAAGATGTTCAAAATTGACTTCTTCTTTTTCGATCGCTTCAAGAACGCGTCTTCCGAAACCGGTCTCGGTATTCATCATCGCTTTCTCAATGGAGATTACGGAAAAGCCTCTCTTCCCTGCTATACCGGTAATTACGGAAGACGCTTCCGGAGCGTTGACGTCGGAAACGATTACGGTTCCTTCAGCTTCGGGATGATTGGTGTTTTTGATAACGATAGGTATGCCGGCGCTCCTTACCGGGAAGATCGATTCCTCGTGCAGGACCCCTGCTCCCATATAGGAAAGCTCGCGAAGTTCCTTATAGGTTATCGTTGAGATGGTCTTCGGATTGTCGATGATCCTGGGATCCGCCATAAGGAAGCCGTCGACGTCGGTCCAGTTCTGATATACGGACGCCATGACCGCTCGAGCTACGATCGAGCCTGTAATATCGGAGCCGCCGCGGGAGAACGTCTTGATAGTGCCGTTGGGCATAGAGCCGTAAAAGCCGGGGATAACTGCGTGCCTGTGTTTTTTAAGTTCGGTATAAAGAAGAGAGTCGGTTATCTCTGATTCGAATAAGCCGTCGTCTGCAAACTTTATATAAGGAGCCGGGTCAACAAAGTCAAAGCCTAGGAAAGCAGCGAGGATAATACCGTTAAGATATTCTCCTCGCGACGCAGCATAGTCGCGTCCGGCGTGATGCATAATTGCCCATCTGATATGAGTGTACTCTTCAGTCAGATCAAGATCGATTCCGAGATCCGCAATTATCGAATCGTAACGCGAGGTCACAGACTCGAATAATCCGTCGATGGACTCTCCCGCTGATGAAGCGGCGTAGCACTCGTACAGCAGATCGGTGACTTTATCGTCATTGTCGAAACGTTTACCAGGAGCGGACGGAATGACGTAACCGATCCTTTCGTCTGAAGTGACGATCTCTTTTACTTTTTGAAAATGTTCTCCGTTTGAGAGGGAGCTTCCCCCGAATTTTGCCACTATGATCTCAGATTCGGAAAGAGGCGCTTTGCTTTTTTCTGCCATAGGTAATTCTTCTTTCGTGACGTTGTTTCCCGGTTACATTTTATTCAGTTAAAATTATATTGTAACTGATATGATAAGTCAATATTGTTTTTATACAAATCGCGGGCGGCGAGGCCGACTCTTTATAACGGCAGTTGACAAAACCGCCATGCTAAGTTATACTTTTAAATAACCGTTCCGGGGAGGTTTTTACCGTATGAAAAATGAAAATATATTCAGAAGCGCCGAGATCATGATCCCCAAAAATCTTGATCTGTCAAAGTGGTCTGTAATTGCATGCGACCAGTTTACTTCAGATAAGGAGTATTGGACAAAGGTTGAAAAGATCATAGACGGCGAACCGTCCACTCTTGATTATATCCTTCCGGAGGCGTATCTCGGAACGGAAGAAGAAAACAGACGGACGGAACTGATCAGAGATAAAATGAGATCCGTTTCTATTTCCGATTTCGACGCTTTCGACGGTTTCGTTTACGTCGTCAGAACCCTCCCTGACGGATCCGTAAGAGAGGGAGTCGTCGGAGCAGTCGACCTTGAGGAATATGATTATTCTGCGGACTCCGTATCCAAGATCAGAGCAACAGAAGAAACGGTCACGTCCAGGATTCCCGCCAGAGTCGCTATCAGGCGTACTGCGGATTACGAACTGCCTCACGTCATGGTTTTCGTACCCGCTGATTGTAAAGTAATCGATACGGCCAAAACAATAACAAAGGGTTCCGCTCCTGTTTATGATTTTGACTTGATGATGGGCGGAGGACACGTTAAAGGATTTAAGATCACCGAATCCGATGCGGACGCCCTTTCTGAAGCGATCTCGGCGTATGAAAAATCGGGTGACGGAGTCCTTTATGCTATAGGAGACGGTAATCATTCATTAGCAGCGGCAAAAGCACGTTATACGGAGCTTAAGGAACAAATGGGCGAGAAAGCTCTTGATCATCCTGCCAGATACGCGCTTTGCGAGATCGTGAATATAGGAAGCGAATCGATCGTATTCGAACCGATCTATAGGATCGTCACCAACTGCGACGCATACGATCTTTTGACGGCGCTCGACGAAGAAACATCCGGTACTGGAAAGCAGCAAATAACGGTTATTACCAAAGACGTAAGATCCGAAATGAACTTCACTTCCCCGTCGTCCCCTCTGACTGTCGGATCCGTTCAGGATTTTATCGACGCTTATTTGATGGATCATCCGGTGGCGTCTTGTGACTATATACACGGGAAAAAAGAACTTATCAAACTGTCTTCGCGAGACGGCGCGGTCGGATTTATGTTTGACGGTATCAGGAAAGAAGATCTGTTCAAATACGTGACTGAGCACGGACCGTACCCAAGGAAAACCTTTTCAATGGGCGACGCTGAAAGCAAAAGGTATTATCTTGAGATGAGAAAGATCGTGAACTGAATAACAAAAAGACGCCGGCATTATGCCGGCGTCTTTTTGTTTGAATGATCATTTTCTCTTTAAGTATGCCGAGAGCATTGATACTAAAGGATCTTCCATTTCGGATTCTTTTTCTTTCAGCATATTTTTAATGACCGAATTGCTGACCAGACTCATTTTCCAACTGTTGGCGACTTTATTGTAGGTATCGACCGTCGCAGCGTCGAGCTCTGCTTTGACTTTGGCGGACAGAGTTGCAAGTTTTGAGTATTCTTCGGCGTTCTTATCGGTCAGATATTCAAATCCGATGTACGGACTGGTCGCCGAGTCAAGGTTCTGCTGTTTTGCGGCGTCCCAGTAACTCATCGGTACTCCGTAGTCGGGATAGGTCATGAAAATATTGCCGGTATCGACGATGTTCATTTTGTATTCGTCGGAGCGTTTTACGATCACATCGGGATCGTTCGGATCATAATCCCAGTGAACTCCCTGAACTCCGTACTGAAGGATCGTTCTGAAGGTTTCGTTGGTGTTGAGGTAAGTAATGATCTCCATTGATCTGGAAACGCTCTTTGTATAGTGGCTTACCGCAAACATTGAAGCGAAGATGTCGTCTTCGTCTGCATACGGGACCGCATGGATCTTTATGTAATAATCGTCTTTGTATTTATCAATGAGCGTGTAGTCCCCTTTGACGACGCCGACGGCGAATTTCTCGCCTTCTTTGACGGTGCCGTTGCCTACGTAACCCAGCGATTCGAGCTGTTTCATTGTTTTGGTCACTTCCATAACGATGGGCAAATCAAGCGTGGTGACCAGTTCGCTCGTGTCTATATTCATCTTGTAATAGTAATCGGGCTGGATCCTGTCTCCGAGAAGCGACCAATTTCCGTCGGATGAGAAGTAGACCATGTTTCCGACTTCGACGTCACCGAGAAGAGGCGTAACTCCGTCAAGGTGCATATCGCCTATATCCATAATGAAGTCCAGACAATTTGCGAAAGAACCGATCTTAAACTTGCGCGATCCGGAATCGGAGAATTCGAGCGAGTCGAATTCCGTTTCATCGTAATCGTATTTTTCGGTGAGTTCCTTGTTTATGAGCAGGAACTGATATTCTCCGATCACGTGGTTGTTGGGGATCGCATAAATACCGCCTTGATTGACGCATTCGAGGAAGCTCGGATAAATATACGTGCGGAGAAGTCTGCTGTTGCCGGTGAGTTCGCCGTCGAGCATTTCCGCAAGATCGTTTTCTGCGTAGTGCTTATAGTTGTCGTAACCGCGGATGAGGAAGATATCGAGCTGATCTTCCTTTACTTCCGGGTAGACGGAGACGGCTTCGCCGTCTTCATCGATCATAGTTTCGACGGTTTCTTCGTCCGTTTCGGCTTCGGTTTCGGGTTCAACGTATTCGTCCATCCTTATTCCCTGTTCAGCTAGTTCGATTTCTTTCTGCTTCAGGGATTCGGACTCACGTTTGATACGCTGCTCGACGTCGGCGATGCTGTCGATCTTGGCGTCGATAGTTTCCTGATAATCGTCGTCGGCTATAGCGTGAATTTCAAGATGCGTTGAAAATTTAAGCTCAGTGATCTCATTCAATGCCTTTTCGACTTTCTTGACGGCTGCCTGAGTCGTCGAAGGATCGGTAGGAAGCCAAAGACTGAGAGTCATCACCTTTCTTTCGCTGGTTTCTTCAGCAGTTGTTTCATCGTCTCCGGTCCCGGTTTCCTGGCTTGAAGAGCCGTTACAACCTGTCAGGAAGACGGAAACGAGCATAAAAATTCCGAGAATCAGGGCAATCAGTTTCTTACTCATCAGGATCCCTCCATTATCTGAGGCGCGATGTTTTTTCATTTTGCGCCAAACAATATTATAGTTTAGACGGGTATTTTTGTCAAGTATCAAAGGCGTGTCGTTACACAATAGTCAAAAGGACTCAGTTGAGGTAATCCTTGAGTCTTTTGCTTCTGCTGGGATGACGGAGTTTGCGGAGAGCTTTGGCTTCGATCTGTCTGATTCTCTCTCTCGTAATGTTGAATTCGTGTCCGACTTCCTCAAGCGTTCTTGCTCTGCCGTCATCGAGACCGAACCTGAGTTTAAGAACGAGTTCTTCTCTGGGAGTGAGCGTTCTCAGAACTTCGTTAAGTTGTTCTTTCAGCATCTGGTAAGACGCGGCGTCGGCGGGGGCGGGAGAGTCGTTATCGGGAATAAAATCTCCGAGATGGCTGTCGTCCTCTTCCCCGATCGGGGTTTCGAGCGATACGGGATCTCTCGCGATCTTCATGATCTCGCGGACTTTCTCCGTATTCATCCCGAGTCGTTCGCCTATCTCGGCGGGAGTCGGGTCGTGACCGAGCTCCTGAAGAAGCTGACGCGACGTTCTGGACACTTTGTGGATCGTTTCGACCATATGTACGGGTATCCTGATCGTTCTTGCCTGATCTGCAATGGCGCGCGTTATGGCCTGTCTGATCCACCACGTCGCGTAAGTGGAGAATTTATAGCCTTTCGTATAGTCGAACTTTTCAACTGCTTTCATCAGTCCGAGGTTGCCTTCCTGGATAAGATCAAGGAAGAACATCCCTTTTCCGACGTATCTTTTCGCTATACTGACGACCAGTCTGAGGTTTGCCTCGACAAGTTCGTTTTTAGCCTGCTGATCCCCAGCCATCATCCTTTCGGCGAGCTGAGTTTCTTTTTCCGCAGACAGAAGCGGTACTTTGCCGATGTCTTTGAGGTACATTCTTACGGGATCGTCAACTGCGAGCCCCTCCTGATTGAGGATGCTTTCGACGGATTCAGTGTCTTCGTATTCATCTTCGTCGCTTTCGATGTCGCTGAAATCGTCAGGATCAAGATAATCCGAATCGTCAAAAGGCTCATTATCGGATGATGTGAATCCCTTGTCGCCGTCCGAGGATGACCTTCTGCTCCCAGAGCGGGAGATGTCGATGTCTTCAAACTTTTCTTCGTTTTCTTCTTCAATTGCGGAATCGATGTCTTTCTTTTCGTCTTTGATCATTTCATTCTCCATTTATTTTTAATTTTTAGTATTTCTTTTGTTTTCGATAAGGGCTTCGAGGGAAACTTCCCCGTCCTGCATACCGTTCTGCCGTCTGATTGCTCTGACGTATTCGTCAAAGGTCGAATCGTTGTTTGTAACGTCTCTACGCCTGATCTGCATTTTAACGGCGCGGGAAACCTCGTCGGGTGAAAACCCGGAAGACAGAAGACCTATGTTGAAAGAGGATTCTTTCGAGTTTTCTTTGATAAACGTGAAGAGTCTCTTGCATAGATCGGTTTTGAACTCGTCGGCGGTGAGTTCCCTGCCGTCGGTCTTACGGGTGAGAAACTCAGGAAACGTGAGTATCATTCCGATAACGTCTTCTTCGAGTCTTGCTTCGGACGGGTCTTTTGCAAAATCGGGATTCACTCTGTCGGAAAGGCCTGCTGTTGAGCGGATAAGCTCGCTCGCTGCTCTTTTTTTCTCGTTTTTGCGTGCTCTGCGGATAGCGTTTTCAACGTCTGCCGCGACGCTTTTTTTATCGACGCCCAGAAACTCGGCCGCCTTGACGACGTAGACGTCCCTCTCGACCCTTGAGTATACCGATGCGATATAGGAACAAATTTCCGACGACGCTTTTATCTTTTCCTCCGGAACGGTCATGTCGTGGTTTTTCTTGACTTTACCGAGGAAAAAGTCAAATTTCGACCTGCTCCCCTCAAGAAGCTGCCTGAACCTGTCAACGCCGTATTTTTTGATGAATTCGTCGGGATCTTTTGCGCCTTCAATAACAAGTATTTTTGTATCGATCCCTACTTCGGAAAGGATCCTGACGGCGCGTTCTGCGGCGATCTGCCCCGGTTCGTCGCTGTCATAAGACAGAATTACGCGATCAGTGTATTTTTTAATGATCCTCGCGTGATCGGGGGTGATGGCAGTTCCGAGCGTCGCGACCGCACAATTTACGCCGGCTGCGTGCATTGCGATCGCATCCATATATCCCTCGCAAATGATCATCATTTCGGAGGCGTTGTTTTTTGCGTAATTCAAAGCGAACAGGTTTTTACTCTTTTTGAAAGCGGGTGTGTCCGAACTGTTGAGATACTTGGGCTTGACCGTGTCGCTGATGGCTCGTCCCCCAAAACCGACGACGTTTCCGGAAACGTCTATGATCGGGAACATTATCCTGTCACGGAAATAATCGTAATAACCTTTATCGTTCTTACCGCAAAGATAAGCGTCAGCCATTTCCTCGTAAGTGAATCCGAGGTCCTTAAGGTGATCTCTTAGCGATCGAAAACCGGCAGGAGAATAACCCAGGCCGAAACTTTTCACAACGGCAGATTTGAGTCCGCGCTTATTTATCAGATAAGACCGGGCAGGAGCGCCGATCTTATCGTCGAACAGCATATCGCGGTAAAACTTTGCCGCTTCAACGTTCATCTGCAGAACGCGCGCCCTGCTTGTCCCTGCTTTTTCGTGCTTACTGTCGAAATCGGGGAGCGTTATTCCTGCCCTTTTGGCAAGAAAATCGACTGCGGATACGTAATCGAGGTTTTCCTGTCTCATAATGAAACTGATAACGTCTCCGCCTGTGCCGCATCCGAAGCAGTAAAAACTCTGAGTATCGCCGTAAACGACGAAAGAAGGAGTCTTTTCGCTGTGAAAAGGACAGAGCCCCTTCAGGTTCTTCCCCGCTCTTTTCAGCGTCACGTAAGACGAGATGACGTCCTCAACGTCGTTTCTCGCTCGGATATCTTCTATTACGTTTGCGGGAATCAATATTTCACCACCCTGTTGAGTTCATATTTCGGAAGGAGTCTTCCATACTCCCGGCACCCATATATCTTTGAATAAGTCGATCGCATAGCGGTCGGTCATTCCGGAAATGAAATCGGCAACGCAGCGCGGCACCCCTTCCCTTTCGATCATTCCGCGATATAGTTCGGGCATTTTCTCGGGATGCTTGACGAAGAATTCAAAAAGTCTTATAAGCATTTCTTTTGCTTTGATTTCTTCGCCTTTTGCTTTAGGATTATAGTAAACGTTTTCAAACAGGAAATCGCGCAGCTCCTCCGAAGCTTTCTCGATCTCCGGCGTCATAGATATCTCGTTCTTTCCGGAGCTCGCTTCTACGACGGACTGTACCATCGTATTGATCCTTTCGCTTTGAGATCTGCCGAGCGTTTCCCTGAGTTGTAAAGGAATATCATCTTCGGAGATGATCCCGGCTCTTAAAGCGTCGTCGATGTCGTGATTGACGTAAGCGATACGGTCTGCAAATTTAACTATCACACCCTCAAGTGTAGAAGCCATGGAATCGCCGGTATGATTAACTATACCGTCTCTTACCTCATAGGTGAGGTTCAGACCCTCACCGTTCTTCTCAAGTCTTTCAACGACGCGAAGACTCTGTTTGAAATGGGCGAAATCCGGAGAAAAACATTCCCGGAGAGCGATCTCTCCGGCATGGCCGAAGGGCGTATGACCGAGGTCGTGACCGAGAGCAGCAGCCTCGCAAAGGTCTTCGTTCAATAAAAGCGCTCTGGCAATGATACGTGCGATCTGCGTGACTTCAAGAGTATGCGAGAGGCGCGTCCTGTAGTGCTCGTCGACGGGAAATAAAAAGACCTGAGTCTTGTGCATCAGACGGCGGAAAGATTTGCAGTGGATGATGCGGTCTCTGTCACGCTGAAATTCGGTTCTGATGTTGCAAGGCTCAAGATATCGTTCTCTTCCCTTTGAATTCTCTGTCAAAAAAGCATACTCCGAGAGGGATTCTCTTTCTCTTTTATAGAATACCTCCCGGAGACACGTCGGTTCGTTCATACGAAAACTCCTGCAATAAATTCACATATAATATACGCAGAAATTTGTCGATTTCTTTTTTTGATGATCATGGCAATCCCATTTACTTCAGTTCAGCGGAGTAGGACGTTCTTCCTTTGAGACTACTTCAACGCAGGAAGAGCCGGAAGTGAGATCGCGGATCTCGGCGCTGAGCCGTTCGACGGAACCGTCCGGGACGGAGATGAGGAGAGAAACGATTTGTCCGAATTCACGTTCTTCTATCCTCCCGCCGAGCGGTTCAAGCTTATTTTCAAGTTTTTGATACTCTGAATATCCTATTTTGGTCGATACTATTGTATAAGGTTCGTATATAACGCGCTGACATGCTTCGATAGCCGCGCGCGCCGCACCGGAGTATGCCCTGACAAGGCCTCCGGCACCGAGAAGGATACCGCCGAAATATCTGGTAACGACTACGCAGACGTCCGTCAGGCCGGACATTTTCAGAGAGTTCAGCGTCGGCATGCCCGCCGTTCCCTGAGGTTCACCGTCGTCTGAATATCTTGCGTAGGTCCCGTGATCGATATAATACGCGAAAACGTTGTGAGTTGCATCCGAGTAGCGGCTTTTGATCCTTTCAATATGTTTTTTCGCTTCCTCCTCGTTTTTAGCCGGTGCGAGATTTGCGATAAATTTCGACTTTTTTTCCACCGTTTCTATTTCGACGGGAGTATGGATCGTAATTTTGCAATCAGCGGTATTGTTTTCGTTTTTCACGGCAGTTCCTCTTATTCTTCGATAATATAAGGCGATAATTTACCGTACAGTTTATCGTCGACGACGGCAGTACATATTACTTCGTTCTCCCTGTAGTCCGTCGTGACGGAATCGGCTTCACGGTATATCAGATTCATAAGCGAACCGTCGGATGGGGATAACCTGAAAGTAACCCGTCGTTTTCCCGCGTTTACAAGGCTTCCTAGTTTCTCGATAAGTTCATCCGTTCCCTCGCCCGTAAGAGCTGAGATGAAGACGCATTGAAAATCGCCGTTTCCGTATCTTTTGAGCGCTTCGAGCGTTTCCCGGTCAGCTTTATCGGATTTGTTGAAGACGAATAATTTCGGCTTTTCCCCCGCACCGAGCTCACGAAGCGTTTCAAGCGTGACGTTAAGCTTCATTTCGCATTCGGGATCAGATACGTCGGAGACGATAAGAAGAACGTCTGAATAGGAAGCTTCATCAAGCGTAGAACGGAATGCGTCGATCAGATGATGAGGCAGCTTATTGATGAAACCGACAGTGTCGGTCAAGAGGATATCCGTTCCTTCCGGTAGAGTATATTTTCTGGTCGTAGTATCAAGTGTGGCAAACAGTTTGTCCTCGGCGAGGATGCCTGCAGAAGTCAGATAATTAAGGAGAGTGGATTTTCCGGCGTTTGTATATCCGACGATACCGACTTTCTTTAATCCTGCCCGCTCGCGTGCGTTCCGTGTGACCTCTCGCCTTTCGGCAAGCTTTGCGATCTTATCTTCGAGATTTGCCGTTTTTTCTCTTATTCGTCTTTTGTCTAACTCGAGTTTCGTCTCACCTGGTCCTCTTGAGCCTATCGATCCTGCGGCCGAACCTCCGAGACGGGACATGGTTTTTCCTTTACCGCGCAGCCTGGGTGCAGTGTATTTAAGCTGAGCGAGCTCGACCTGAAGTCTGCCTTCTGCCGTTTTCGCATGGAGTGCGAAAATATCAAGGATCAGCATGCTTCGGTCGATAACGTCAACTTCTCCTCCAAGCGCTTCTTCAACGTCACGGATCTGCGAAGGAGACAGTTCGGCGTCGAATATAACGAAATCGATCTTTTCGTTTTCACAAAGTTCTTTCAATTCATCGATCTTCCCTTTCCCGAATACCGTTTTTTTATCGGGAAGATCACGCGCCTGAGTGACCCTGAAGGATACTTCTCCCCCGGCGGTCGAAAGGAGCGCTTCGAGTTCGTCCAGTGAAGCCGATGCGGATGCTTCGGTACCCTGCGGGTATACTCCGCACAGGACGGCGCGTCTTTTTTCGCCGTTTTCTTGTTTTATATTCGTATTTTCTTCCATACTGACCTCCCGTGAAAATAAAAGCCGGACGGGAACGTGCGCAGACCTACGCCTGCAAGTCCCGTCCGACAGTATCCCAACGGATAATTAACGGAAGACCCGACAGTTATTTACCGCTTCTCTCAAGACGCTTCTTGAACTTGTCAACGCGCCCGCCGGAATCGACAAACTTCTGTTTGCCGGTAAAGAAAGGATGACATTTAGAACAAATATCGACCTTGATCTCATTTCCGCCTTCAAGTTTAGTAGAACGGGTCTTTACAGTTTCGCCGCAGGCGCAGCGTATCGTAACTTCCTCATACTTGGGATGGATTCCAGTCTTCATCAGTATTCACCTCATTCCTCGAATAATCATGCGAGTGGTATTATAACACATTCTTTTTCGATTTGCAATAGTTTTTTATTATCTATTTTAATTATATAAACATATTTTCGTTGCTTTTATCGGTTTATTATGCTATAATTCTCTTGATACGGGGTAAATACGGCTTTCAACAGTATTCGATACGTTGTGAAATCTTTCGATCCTGGCCTTTCTCCCGCGTCAAATCGATCCGGATCGCATTGTTTCCGTATACAGGAGGGTGACGGTAATGAGCACAAAAATACTTGTTGTAGATGATGATCCCAACATTTGTGACCTTCTGAGATTATATTTTGAAAATGAAGGGTATGAAGTCAAAACCGCTTCAGACGGAGCGGAGGGCGTCAGTTATTTCAAAATGTACGAGCCCGATCTTGTGCTTCTCGACATAATGCTCCCGAAGAAAGACGGATGGCAGGTCTGCCGCGAGATCAGAGAAGTTTCTTCCAAACCGGTTATTATGATCACGGCAAAAGGCGAGGTTTTCGATAAAGTTCTCGGACTCGAACTCGGCGCCGACGATTTCGTCGTTAAACCTTTCGATATGAAAGAACTGTCCGCGCGTATAAAAGCCGTTCTGCGCCGCTATACGGCTCAGGATAACAGAGACGAAGACGAAGTGATCAAATTTGAGAATATCGAGATCTCGCTTCAGAAATATGAGCTGAAACTCAACGGAAGGCCTGTCGATATTCCTCCGAAGGAACTTGAGCTTCTTTATTTCCTCGCTTCCAATTTCAACAGAGTCTTCACGAGAGATCAGCTTCTCGACAAGGTCTGGGGATTTGATTATCTCGGAGATTCAAGAACCGTTGACGTTCACGTCAAAAGGCTGCGCGAGAAACTTGAGGGCGTTTCGGATAAATGGTCTCTGAAGACCGTCTGGGGCGTCGGATATAAGTTTGAACTGATCCAGTAACAGGTTTGACTTTTTAATTGATTTTTGAGGACCGGCGCGGATATTCGCTCCGGTCCCGATTTATCGGGGGATACGTTTTGTTCAAAAGTGTTTTTTTGAAATATATTACCGCGTTCATTCTGATCAACCTCGGTTCCTTTCTGATAATGTCGTCCGTTATTACTTCCCTTGTCAACGGATACAGTACGAACGTAAAGATCAACGTACTCACAAACGTGACTACGCTGTTTGCGGAACACGTTAAAATAGGCGTGGCTGAGAAATCGAAGTCGATCACGTTTGAAAAATACGTTGAAGAACATAAAGAAGAACTCGACAACTTTATCGACACCATCAACGTCAATACTTACTCGTTCAGCATAATAATAGCTGACAAGAACGGTAAGGCCCTTCTTTCCGGCGGTCATACCGAAGACGACGAGCCTTTTACCGAGGACAGCGGGGGCGTGGCCTCAACTATGGATCCGGAATTATTCCGCGTGGCTCAGGACGACGATAACAACAAACTGATCTCCGACCTTAACGGCAGGCTGAAAACGAAATATATATACTGTTCGAGCAAAATCACTCCGTTGGGCGGAGAAACGGTCGGATATATCGTCGCATGTACCAGCAACACCGGATTGAACAATCTGCTTCACACGCTTCTGAAAACGATAATTATGTCTACGCTGTGGATAATGCTCGCGCTTCTTATCGTGGTATATTTCATTACTGAAAGGCTTGTTTCACCGATACGCGAAATGAGCCGAGCTGCGAAAGAATACGCCTCCGGAAGATTTGACGCAAGAGTCACCGTCAAGGGCAACGATGAGATAGCTGAACTCGGAAACGCTTTCAATAATATGGCGTCTTCCCTTTCTTCTCACGAAGAAATGCGCAGACTGTTTCTGGCTAACGTTTCTCACGATTTGAGAACGCCGATGACGACCATATCCGGTTTCATCGACGGGATGCTTGACGGGGCGATTCCCGAGGAACAGAGAGACTATTATCTGGGCGTTGTAGCATCTGAAACGAGGCGGCTGTCGCGCCTTGTCTCTTCCCTGCTCAGTATTACCCAGATTCAGGCGGGAGAACGGAAATTCGTAAAGAAGTCCTTTGACGTCTGCGAGACTTGCCGTGAGATCATCATTTCCTCCGAGCAGCGTATCAATGACAAAGATCTTTCCGTGTCTCTTGACTGCGATTCGGACAATATGTACGTATCGGCCGATAAAGACGCCGTTCATCAGATAATTTATAATCTTGTCGACAATGCGATCAAGTATTCAAAAAAAGGAACGGAATTCACCGTTTCGGTACGTGAAGAAGATAACAAAACGTACGTGAGCGTTTTCAATTACGGAGAAGGTATATCCGAAGAGGATCTCCCCCACGTATTCGAGCGGTTTTACAAGGCCGATAAGAGCCGCGGGCTGGATAAATCGGGCTCCGGTCTCGGATTGTATATTGCAAGGACGATATGTGAAGCACACGGCGAAAGAATATTCGCCGAAAGCCGGAAAGGCGAATGGTGCAGATTCACCTTCACCCTTGAAAAAGGCGAAAAGCCCAGAAGAAAAGCAGCGGATCCCCATATATGATCACAAAAGAATAAATAACGTCTCCCGACTGAATACTATTTCAGGTATCACGATCGGGAGATTTTTTTGTGACTGATTATTTGTCTGGTGACTATAACGAGGACGTTCTGTACGCGGACAAAGCGCTGAGAATAAGAGAATCGTATGACCTCAAGAAAAGAGAGATCAAATCGGGCGGGACCCGAGCAGCGATCTATTACGCCGAGGGGTTTCAGGATAACAGGCTTATGACCGATTTCATCTCTTTTTTACAGAGCGGTGATAATATCGGAGACGGTAAAACCGGAGCCGCGCTCCGGTTTGCGTCTTTATCCGCCGTACCGCTTGACGTGACTGTCGTTTTCAGATTTGAAGAAATTGTTCATAACGTTCTTTCGGGAAGAGCCGTCGTATTATCGGAGGGGTTTCATCGGGAAGCGATCGTCGTCGACGCGAGGACGTATCCCGTCAGAACGACCTCTGAACCGGAAAACGACAGAGTAATGCGCGGCGCGCGAGACGGATTCGTTGAGGCGTTGCTTCTTAACGTGACGCTGATAAGAAGAAGGATAAGGGACCCGAGCCTTACCGTAACTTATCTTTGTCTGGGTAAAAAAACGATGACCGATCTTGCCGTCGTGTATCTTGAGGGTAAAGCGGATCCGGAATACGTATCAAAGATCCTGAAAAAACTTGCAGCGATTGAAACGGATTCCCTCGTACTTGGTCATCAGAGCGTAACGGAAACCATGATAAGGAGAAAATGGTATAACCCGTTTCCGAAAATGCGGGCGACCGAAAGGCCGGACGCCGCTTCTGCCGCTATTCTGGAGGGCAGCGTTATTATTCTATGCGATAACAGTCCGGAGGCTTTGATCCTTCCCACCTCGGTATTTGATTTTCTGCAGGTAACAGATGACTATTACTTTCCTCCTCTGACAGGCAGTTATCTCAGAATTCTTAGGCATGTTATTTTTATAATGACCGTCTATTTGATCCCGGTATGGTATCTTCTTCTCCGTCATCATGAGATACTTCCCGATTGGCTCACGTTCGTGATCCCGTCGAATCCGGGAAGTCTTCCTATTGTCTTACAGATCGTTCTCGCAGAATTTGCGATCGACGGATTAAAACTCGCGTCGCTGAATACACCGGATATGCTGTCCGGTTCGCTTTCGATCGTCGGAGGGCTTCTTCTCGGTGATTTTGCGGTACAGGTCGGATGGCTTTCGCCTGACGTTATCCTTTATATGGCTTTTGTAGCCATTGCAAACTTCACGCAAACGAGTTTTGAACTGGGTTACGCATTCAAGTATCTCAGGATGCTGACTCTCGTTCTGACTGTAATATTTGATATATGGGGGTTCGGAGCTGCTGTCGTTCTGACGTGCGTCCTGATAGCATTAAATAACACCGACGCAAGCGGAAGAGGTTATCTCTATCCCGTCGTTCCCCCGGGAAAACGGTCTTTTTTCAGGCTTATGTTCAGAATTAAGAAAGACGATTGAAAAAGGACCGCGTCTGCGGTCCTTGATCGTTTATCTGTCTTCGCGGAAATATGAAAGCCCGAGATGTGACGGGGGTTGATATTCCCTCTTTTTCCTTGCACTAGTTATTATAAGAACGATTATCGTGACTATATACGGTATCATCTTGAAAAGTTTATCGTAGCCCTGAGGGAATTTTATGTTAAGGCCCAGAGCCGGGATCAGATCGTACAGATTCAGAAGAAGACCGAACAGAATAGCTCCGACAACGGCCATATGCGGTTTCCAGATAGCGAAGATGACAAGTGCGATGGCTATCCAGCCGAGTGGCTCGATCGTATCGTTTGACCAGCCGTTCTTATCTATACAGTAGAAGAATCCGCCGAGACCGGCGATCATACTTCCGATACAAGTCGCAAAGTATTTATACTTGTTTACGTTTATGCCTGCAGCGTCCGCAGTAGCGGGATTTTCACCTACTGCCCTGAGATGAAGTCCGAGGCGGGTCCTGAAGAGTATAAACGAAGCGATAAAGGCGATGATCAGGCCGAGATATACGAGAAATCTGTATGACAGAAAGATCTCTCCGAACCATCCAAGTTTTGAAGCGAACGGAAGAGTCGCTTTGAATAGCTTGCTAGTTGCGTCGATCCTTACCGACGGGATATCAACGTGAGTGATCTTGATTATGGAAGCGCCGAAAAAGTTGCCGATCCCTATCCCGAACGTTGTTAGAGCAAGACCGGTAACGTTCTGGTTTGCGCGAAGCGTAACGGTCAGGAAACAATAGATCAGGCCCATGACAAGAGAACCGAGAAGACAAGCCAGTAAAGGAATGAGTATGGTGAGTACGGGATTCATTTCCGGGACCTGTCCGTAGAAGAACGCGGCGATCACTCCGCTGATCCCGCCGACCGCCATTACTCCGGGTATTCCGAGATTCAGGTGACCGGATTTTTCGGTCAGGATCTCTCCCGTCGCACCGAAGAGAACGGGCATACCGTTGTTTATCGAACTTGTCAGCACATACACGAACTTTGAAAGAAACGCTTCAAACATTACGACGCCCCTCCCTTCCTCTTGCGGAATACGATCTTATAGTTGATAAAGAATTCGCAGCCGATGATGAACAGGATGATTATGCCTGTAACTATGTTCGCAAAGTTGTCGTCGAGGTTGAGCGCCGGAGACGAGGCGACCTGGATCGCTCCTTTTTCAAGAAAGACGATCAAAAACGACGTGAGAGCCATATACAGCGGATTGAAGTGCGCCATCCATGAAACTATGATCGCAGTAAAACCGCGCCCTCCTTCAATATCCGTCGTAAGCGTGTGATGTACGCCCGAAACGAGGATCAATCCTGCAAGACCGCATATAGCTCCGGAAATTATGACCGTGCGGATAATTACTTTTTTAACGTTGATACCGATGTACCTGGCGGTCTTTTCGCTTTCACCGACTACGGAGATCTCGTATCCGTGCTTGCTGTATTTCAGATAGACGAATACTATCAGCATCATTACTAATGCGATCAGAACGTTCAAAAGAAAACTTCTTCCGACAAACCCTTCTCCGCCTATATCCGGAAACCATCCGGCATGGGTCTTTCGGTTGAGTATTCCTATAACGTTGTTCCCGGAATTCTTGCTCCACCTGAAAGTAAGAAACGCTGCAAAGTTGAGCGCTATGTAGTTCATCATCAGGGTGAAAAGCGTTTCGTTGGTATTGAGAAAAGCTTTGAAAAGACCGGGGATCACTGCCCATATAGCTCCTGCGATCAGCGCGGAAGCGATCATTATCAAATAAAGAACAAAATCCGGGACTTTACCGGGAAGGAACTTCATACAAGCGGTAGCGGCAATTGCGCCCATGATGATCTGCCCCTGACCGCCGATGTTCCAGAATCTCATTTTAAACGAGAGGGTGAGCGCAAGACCGACGACGAGCAGAAGGGCCGTATCCTGAAGCAGGTTCCAGATGCGGAGCTCGTTGCCGATAGCCCCGTCGATCATCGCTTTGTACATTTCGATCGGGTTCTGACCGGTAATAATAAGCGTAATGATCGCTACGACAACAAGTGCGATCAGAACGGCAGCTACTCGTATCAGCGCTGATTTCCACCAGACTATCGAACCTCTTTTAATTATATGGAACAGAGGATCCCTGACTTTTTTTGTGTTATCGCCTGTCATTGTCTTTCATCCTCCGTTTGTTCATCTGAGGGAGCTTTAACGTTTTTGGTCATCAGCAGACCGATCTGTTCTTTCGTTGCTTCCCTGCCGTCAACTATACCTGCGATCCTTCCGGAACCGATGACCATGATCCTGTCGCATAGTTCTACGAGAACGTCAAGGTCTTCACCGACAAAGATAACTGCGACGCCGTAGGATTTCTGCTGGTTAAGAAGGTTATAGATCATATAAGAAGAGTTGATATCTAGACCTCTTACGGGGTACGCCGCCATTAGAACGGTTGGAGTAGACGCGATCTCTCGGCCCACGAGAACCTTCTGAACGTTTCCGCCTGAAAGTTTTCTGACGGGGGTCGAAGCGCTGGGCGTCACGACCTCAAGACTTGTGATGATCTCGTTTGCAAGATCTCTCGGTTCTTTTCTTTTGAGAAAGACCGACTTCCCTTTACCGTAGCTTCTGAGCATCATATTGTCGACGATATCCATATTGCCGACGAGACCCATACCCAGTCTGTCTTCGGGCACAAAAGAGAGTCGTACGCCCAGCTGTCTTATCTGTACGGGCGTTTTGTCGCGCAGATTTTCACGTTTATCGGTCTTTGGATCTATGTACGTTATTTCACCCGACGAAATGTGCTGAAGACCGGCGATCGCTTCAAGAAGTTCTCTCTGACCGCTCCCTGCTATTCCGGCAATCCCGAGTATCTCTCCGGATCTTGCAGTAAAAGAAACGTTCTGAAGGACCGGAGTCCCTTCCCTGTTCAGGCACAGAAGATCTTTTACTATCAATCTGTCGGCGGGATCTTTCGGCTCTGCCCGTTCTATATTGAGAGACACTTTTTTACCAACCCTCGCTTCGGTCAGTACAGACTCGTCGGCTTCAGACGTGTTGATCGTACAAATATATTCTCCTTTTCTGAGAACCGCGACCCTGTCGGAAAGCGAGAGCACTTCGTGCAGTTTATGAGTGATGATAATGATCGTTTTGCCCTCGGCCTTCATCTTTCTCAGAACGTCGAACAGCTTGTCGGTCTCCTGAGGAGTAAGAACGGCGGTAGGTTCGTCAAGGATGAGTATATTGGCGTTTCTGTAAAGGACTTTGATAATCTCCACGGTCTGCTTTTCGGAGACGCTCATCTCGTATATCTTTTTCATCGGATCGATGTCAAAGCCGTATTTTCCGGCGATCGAAGCGACTTCTTTGACCGCGGATTTGAGATTAAAGCGCCCCTCAAGCCCCAGAACAATGTTTTCCGCTGCAGTAAGAACGTCGACAAGCTTGAAATGCTGATGGATCATTCCTACTCCGTTGTCGAATGCGTCCTTGGGAGAAGTGATCACGACTTCCCTGCCATTTATGAATATCTGACCGGCATCCGGGAAATAGATACCTGAGATCATATTCATAAGAGTAGTTTTACCGCTTCCGTTTTCTCCGAGAATCGCCAGTATCTCCCCTTTTTCGGCGGACAGACTGACGTTATTATTTGCAACGATGGAGCCGAACGTTTTAGTTATGTTTTTAAGTTCAAGCGCTGGAATGTGTTCCATTACAGTTCCTCCGGTTTTGATCCTGAGAAGGACGTCTCAAAAATGGGGCGTCCTTTTCGGGACCAAAAGCTATGATCCCGATAAACCCGATAAGGCGGAGCATTTATAATGCCCCGCCTCACGGATCGAAATGTTAAATCAGAACATTGCGTTGAGAAGTTCGATGCCGTCGATCTGAATGTCAAAATAAGGAGCAGAACGATATTCAGACTCTAAGAATGCACCGTCTTTAACGACTTCGGTATCGCCCTGGAAAGCTTCGTCGGTGTCGACGTCTGCCTGATAACCGGTGAGGTGACCTTCATCGTCAACGGTAGCGTTGACGTTCTTGTCCTCGGTCACGGTAACGGTGAAAGCAGAGGTATCAAACACATTGATCTCGCCGTTCTGAAGTTTTGCTTTAGCTTCTTCGATTGCCTCAACGGTGCCTTCAGCAGCGGCCTTTTCGTTGATATCGGTGAGAACGACGGATCCGGTCTCAAGAGTTCCGGTCCAGTCGGTGTCGATATCCTTGCCGTTCTTTACGCAGTCGATGATGTACTCGAAGTAGGGTTCCCAGTTGATCCTGGAGGAAACGATGAAGGTGTTCGGGCAAGCCTCAGCGGTAGAACCGTTGTAGGAAATATCCGGAACTCCTGCATCCTCGCATGCGGTAGGAGCGCCCATGGAGTCGGCGTGCTGGCTGATCAGTTTGCAGCCGCGCTGGATAAGGGTCTCGGCAGCAGTCTTCTCAGCGGTCTCATCGTACCAGGAACCGGTAAACTGAACTTCCATCGTAGCGGTCGGGCAAACCGAGCGAGCGCCGAGGAAGAACGAGGTGTAACCGGAGATAACTTCCGCATAGGTGTAAGCGCCGACGTAACCGATCTTGGCTTCTTCTTTAGTGAATTCGCCGTTATCGATCATTTCGTTGAGCTTCATACCTGCGGCGATACCGGCAAGGTATCTGCCTTCATAAATGGAAGCGAACGCATTGTGGAAGTTGGGAAGATCCTCAGTGTGAGCCTGAGTTCCGGTTGCATGGCAGAAATCAACGTCCGGGAATTCTTCAGCAGCCTGGATAAGGAATTCCTCGTGACCGAAGCTGTCGGCAAAAATGAGCGAGCAGCCCTGGTTAACAAGGTCGGCAGCAGCTTCATAGCACTCGTTTCCTTCGGGGATCGGCACCTTTTCAAGATAGGTGACGCCGAGTTTTTCACAGGCGGCTTTAGCGCCTTCCATGAAGTTGCGGTCGTAGGTGGAGTTCTGGTCGTGGAGGTAAATGAAACCGAATTTCAGTTCCTCATCCTGACCTTCTTCTTTGCTTTCGGATTCAACGGGTTCAACCGACTGATCCGGATTCTGCGATTCCTGCGGTTTGTTTTCTTCATTCTTACAGGAAGCGAGAGCGATGCAGAGCGAGAAGACCATCGCGAGCATCAAAATGACCGAGAGTACCTTTTTCATTCTTTTTCTCCTTCAAAGAATTGATTTATGTAATAAAAATTACATACGGATTGAGTGCCGAACTCAGCGGCGGAACGTTATGCCGGATTCAGACATCGATTCGATAACGGCGAGAGATTC
>JAEEGL013496200.1_pt1 | contig 24990 bp, 18 predicted proteins | sample 9134231 | NCBI WGS metagenome assembly JAEEGL01 (sample SAMN16246548, study PRJNA631951) | gut metagenome | biome: gut microbiome; feature: rumen; material: fiber-attached | host: Bos | place: Iran: Karaj | collected 2018-10 | reverse complement strand
TCTGTTTCCGGTTCCTGTGCCGACACTTCCGCAGGGAAGAGCCCCGCTACCATAGTAACCGTCAGCAGCACGCTCAGGATCCTGTACCATCTTCTCTTCATAAATCCATCTCCTCCTTTTATTCTTTGCCGGGTTTCCCCGTATCATCACATATTTTAGAACACACGTCTCCGGTCCCGCATCACCCGCGAGAACCATTTTTCATTATTTTTTCATGTTATCATCGTGGACCACCAGCCCCAGGTTCTTTGCATTCACCGCCAGCTCCAGCCTGTTCGTATAACCGGTCTTAAAGAGCATGTTATCGATATGGTGCTTTACGGTGCTTACGGGGATAGCATATTTCTCTGCTATCTCTTCATTGGAGCGGTTGGCCGTCAGCTCGCGCAGTATCTCCAGTTCCCGGGAGCTTAAGCCGGATTTCTTTGTATCCCCAAACTCCGGATCCGGTTCCCTGCCGGGATAAACCGATACGCCTTTCATGGTCTTATCCATCACTTCCAGGAGAGAGCTTTCATCATATTCCTTAAACCAGAAGCTTTCGATACCGGCTTTCTTTGCCTTCTCGATCCAGCGGTATTCCGCGGTAGAGGTTGCCAGTATTATCTTTATGTTGCGGTTATTGTTCTTTATCGTTTCCGCACAGGTCAGACCGTCCAGCCCCTGCTTCATCACCACGTCCATGATCACCAGCTCCACAGGGTTCTTACGGCAGTACTCCACAGCCTGTTCTGCCGTTGCAAGGGAAGCCGTCAGCTCAAAATCCACAGACATCTTTACATACATCTCAAAGAAGCCCCTTGCGACATACTGATCATCTGCTATCACGACTCTTTTCCTATCGCCCACGACTGGTCATACCTCCTTCCCGGCATTCTGGGTTAATGATAAATCTTTCGAAGGCCTTCCCGCATCACCCGCGAGAACCATTCTTCGGATTTTTTCCCATAAAAAAAGCACTATGGATTTCTCCACAGTGCAACAGATTTATTACAACACTACAAGGAGCTGCTACATAATAATCATTCTCCCCAGTAATCAATAGACTCCTGAGACCGCCCCGATATTCCAAATAGTTTCATCATAAAATCTTCTCTTTCATGAAACATCTGAACTATAACCACCTTTTTCAGCTCGATCCTATATATCAGATCCCCAATTCTTTCTTAAGATCCTCAGATGAGATAGTCCCTTCTTCGATAATAGAACGTTCGCCCTTCTCCATTTCAAGTTTAAAACGGTATAATGCAAGCTCCTTTTCCAATTCATCCAATTCTTTTGAGTTTATCAGAGTGATCTGATCATAACCATTTTTAGTCAGATAGACACGATTTCCATATCTGACATTCTTAACAACTTTGGTATAATTTCGAAGTTCTGATATAGGCATTATAGTCGGCATCTCTATACCTCCATCAAGTATCAGTTATACATTACAATTATAATATACCTGCCGCAACTTCGCAACATATTTAATCGAATAATTATGCAGCAATGCCATCATACTTCCCGCCATATCACCCTTTCCTCCTGTCGTCATCGTGGACTACCAGCCCCAAGGCCTTGGCGTTGACGGCCAGCTCAAGGCGGTTGGTATAGCCTGTTTTTGCCAGCATGTTCTGGATATGCCGCTTTACGGTATTTACCGATATACAATAGCGTTCGGCTATCTCTTCGTTTGAACGGTTCGTGGTAAGTTCACGTAATATCTCCAGCTCACGTTCACTAAGCTCGGATTTCTTTGCATCTCCCAGCTCCGGATCCGGCCGCGATCCCGGATAGACACATTCCCCTTTCATGGTGCGGTCCATCACTTCAAGTAATGAGCGCTCGTCATACTCCTTAAACCAGAAGCTCTCTATGCCCGCCTGTTTTGCCTTTTCTATCCACTGATACTCTGCCGTGGAGGTGGCGAGTATCACTTTTATCTTCGGGTTATTGTTCTTTATGGCCTCCGCACAGGTAAGGCCGTCCAGCCCATGCTTCATCATCACATCCAGTATGACCAGATCCACGCTGTTATTACGGCAGTACTCCACAGCCTGCTCCGCTGCAGATAAGGATGCCAGCAGTTCATAATCCGCAGCCATCTTCACATGCATTTCAAAAAAGCCTCTGGCTACGTACTGATCGTCTGCTATGACTACCTTTATTTTATTGCTCACATTCATTCCCCTTTCCAAAAAGATCCTTCGCTGCGCTCAGGATGACACACCTGCTCAGGATGACATACCCGCTCAGGATGACACTGCAGGTGCTGACACAGGTATCCTGATATCAATACAAAAAACATCTTCCGTTCTTATATTCATACTGCCGCCGGCATTTTCAACAACCGTGCGAAGCGTAAGCAGACCGCCGGTCTCATTTACATTTTTCTTAGGACTTTCACCGTTGCTGCTCACACTAAAGTTTATAAAGCCTTCCTCTTCCCGGACTTCCACCTTAAGTGCATCCCCGTTGGCATGCTTCCTGGTATTGGTGGCACATTCATTTATAGCTACTGACAGTATATTCCTGGGGGATCCTTCCGAAGGTATCATTCCGGTGAAGCTCACGCTCACGCCTATAGCCTTTGCCATCTCTATTGCTTCGCTCAGAGGATCCCGCTGTGTATCGTCTTCCTCGTATTCACGCAGCAGATAAGTGTTGGTCACCTTTAAAGTATTTAAGAGCGCAGCCTCATCTACGGAATCCGGCTGGTCCATGTACCTGCGGCTTGCCAGCAGTACATGCCCTGTCTCATTATGCACCTGCATCCTGGCATTCAGCAGTTCCCTGGAGATGATTATCTGCTCTGCCTTGCGGTTATAGATCTCCAGACGGGCCCGGATCTGCTTAAGCCGGCTGTTCTTTCCCTTAAGCTCCTCATTGATCGCAGCCTGCGCACTTATATCCGTTGCAGTCAGCTGCAGATACTCTTCCCCGTTCTCCTCTATGTTCTGTTTAGTGAACTGCCATACTGATGATCCTGTCCTGTATACTCCCTTCAGTTTATCATCATCCTCTGTTCTGTCTGCTATCTCCGAAAGCTCTCCTATATCCAGCAGATTCTTTGCACTCATCTGTCTGTACAGCTCATTCATAGCCAGGTTCGCCAGCACCACTTTGCCGTCTTTCCGGGCAAAGGCAACACCTGCAGGCAACAGGTCTATGGCCTCCTTAACAGCCCACTGGGTCAGGTTATCCTTACGGTAACGCCTTAACCGGTAAAATCCCACTGCCAGATAAACCGCAGATATTATCTCAAATGCCACGATAAGAGCCACTGGCAGGCTTACAAAAGCTGTGACAAATACCGGCCAGGTCCTTGGCTTTGAAGGATCCTGATAATGGAATATCGCGTCCAGCATCAGAAAGAACATAACAAACAGCAGTATAAACTGTGCAAATGCCAGAACTGCAAAGAATCCTCCGCGCTTAAGACGCCGCAGTGCCATCAGTATGAATGCCTGCAGCAATATCAAAAGCATCACACTCACCAGCAGCGCTTCTTTCCCGGAAGAACACAATGCCTGCATCACGCTCATCACTGCTCACCCCCTTTTCCAAGAGGGATACTGATATACATTATACCTTCGCTCTTTTTTATCTGCACCTTTAACGGACAGCCGGAGAGGTCCGGATCCTCCTTCATATCCGACGCAAGCTTCAGCTCCTCATCTGCATAGGATATCATCAAAAGCCCGGCATTTCCTATCAGCTGCTCCGCTATTATTTCAAAGCTGTCATACAGCGCTATCACACTGTCCGCATCCCTAAGAGCATCACCCTTTTCTCCGGCAAAACCGCTCTCATCCACGGAAGTCTTTACGCCCACATAAGAAAGATATCTTCCCGATTCCGATACAGCCAGCTGCAATTCATTCAGGTCAGTATTTTCAGCTTCCGACGCCAGCAGCAGGAAGTTGGTCTTACGCTTTACATAAGCATTGAGCACGGAAATGTATGCTATACGCTCCTTAAAATCCGCTTCACCGGGATGCGCTTCATCAAGCAATTGTTTTATCCTGGTCTGATAGGGATACATCTTCTCCGCTATCTCATGATAGATATGGTGGCGTGAGCTCAGATAGGCATTCTCTTCCTTCTGCTTATTCTCGTATTCTATCAGGGTGTTTTCACTCTCCAGCAGCTCATTGGCTTCCTTCAGCCGCTCGTTGGCACTGTGTACTTCACTCTCATCTTCTATCCGGAAAGCAAAGCCGCCGCGTATCTTTCTGGCCATGAGCTTCTTATCCGGCTGTATATAGACAGGCTCATCAATAGCAGCTTTCAGCCGGTCCTCTGAAGCCTCTATCATATTTGCGGAATGATGCACAGGCACAAGATCAAAGTCCGTTATCATAACAGGCATGGGAAGCTTTGAGAAAAAGCCGGCGTAATTCTCATTATGCGGTATCAGATGTTCACGTATACAGATCTCGAAGATCGCCACGATGGCAAAGATATTTACCTCCGGAGTTTCGTAAGGCGGTATAAATTCAAAGAGACGCTTAAGATTATGAAGCTGCAGCAGTATCATCCAGACTGCCATGACCATGATGACCGGCAGCATCTTTTTAAAACCTTCGCCGCGCCTGCTTTCCTTGAGCAAAATTATCACGCCTGCGATAACAGTAAGTATTATCCAGGCATACACCAGATAAAACAGCGGCGTATAGGTATAGGTGCCGCCGCTTCCGATAAAATGCTCTGTTTCAGGCTTGGGAACAAAGACAAAATGATGCAGGTCATTGGTCATTACTATCGCTGCCAGCAATGCGCCGGGTATCAGCAAAAGCCTCTCATCCCCGCGCTTCTTAGCTCCCCTGCCCATGCGTATGCAGACACATAAGAAAAGCGTGGGCATAAGCGTCATAGGCACGTAATATGCGTACCAGCCGTATCTTAAACCTATGTCGCTTTCCGTAAAACGGTATCTGAAGGCCCGCAGACAGAGATATAATATCATCAGCACCGCCGTCGCTATCATATATCTCCTGGATGCAGAGGGCAGCAGCCTGGCGTGAACAGACTGTATCCAGAATATAAGCAATACGGGATATATGATGAATACCAGACAAAAGAAGAATGTTACCAGCGTGTAGCTGGGATTGGGGATGTTATGACTGACCACTTCGAGTACATGTATAAAGCCGGCAGATACAAATGCCAGTATAAAGAGCTGCGTGTATTTTTTCTGCCGCTTCTCAGTCATGCATTATACTCCGTTATGATATTTATCCCGGAATATTCATCCGCTGAATATTCTATCACTCTCAAACCTTTTCTTTCAAGCCGTTTGTTGAAAGCCGGCATCCGGGTCAAAACTTGCATAAAAACAGTGCGAGTAGTATAATTCTCCGCAGACACTTAATACATATAAGGAAGATGCAGCATGAAAAAGATAGTCATGACAGGCGGCGGAACAGCCGGCCACGTTACCCCCAATATAGCACTGATCCCCAGACTCCGTGAGCTGGGATATGATATAGATTATATAGGCTCCTACGAAGGTATAGAGAAGAAGCTTATCTCCGAATTCGGCATACCCTATTACGGCGTAGCTACGGGTAAATTCCGCCGTTATTTCGATCCCAAGAATTTCTCGGATCCTTTCCGCGTTATAAAGGGCTGCAGCGAAGCAAAAAAGATCTTAAAGCAGCTTAAGCCCAACGTGATCTTTTCAAAAGGCGGCTTTGTATCCGTTCCGGTCATCTGGGCGGCTGCCGGCTTAAAGATCCCCTGCATCATCCATGAATCCGATCTGACACCGGGTCTTGCAAATAAGCTTTGTATCCCCAAAGCAACCAAGATATGCTGCAATTTCCCGGAAACCCTTAAATATCTGCCCGCGGATAAGGCAGTACTTACAGGATCCCCCATCAGGGAGGAACTCCTTAAGGGTAATAAAGAAGCCGCTTATAAGCTCTGCGGCTTTGATAACAGCCGTCCCGTCATCATGATAATGGGCGGAAGCCAGGGAGCCAGCGCTATCAATAAGGTAGTAAGGGATGCCCTGCCCAGACTTCTGAACGATTTCCAGGTGATACATATCTGCGGCCAGGAGAAAATGGACAATATGCTCCTCACCACTCCCGGTTATAAGCAGTTTGATTATGTAAAAGGTGAACTTAAAGATCTTTTCGCCATCACCGATCTGGTGGTGAGCCGCGCCGGAGCAAATGCGATCTGCGAACTGCTGGCACTGCGCATTCCGAATATTCTGATACCCCTGCCGCTGGCAGCCAGCCGCGGTGACCAGCTTCTTAATGCTGCTTCATTTGAATCGCAGGGTTACAGTATAGTGATACAGGAAGAAAATCTTGATGAAGATTCACTTGTCGAATCTCTGCAGGAATTATATAACAACAAAGACACATATGTTGAAAAGATGGAACAGTCCTCACAGTATAATGCTATCAATTCCATCATCAAACTGATCGAGGAAGTGGCCACCGATTAATGGCCGCCTGTCAGGCCCGTCCCCCAAAGGCAAACAGCTGATCCAAAAGCCTTATCTTCGCAAAGTCGCCCTTTGCGGTAATGGATCCGGTCATAAAACCGCGCTGGAAGGACATGCGGCCTTCCACTACATCCATGATCACCGATCTTTCCATATTCATCTCGATATCGGCATAGACCAGGTCTCCGTAGGAGGCCTCCAGATCTTTGCCGTCTATGCGCAGTATGAAGGGCTTATCCTTACCTTTGATGTTCATCTTATATTTAACGTTTACTCCCGGATCAGGCTTAAATACCGCCTTGAAAAGCCCGGGCAGATTATCATCATTCACCTGCCTGTGCGACTTCATCTTTCCTTTAAAAAGATCTGTAAGCTCCTTTATATCTTCCTTCTGCGTAGCAACATATTTATCATCCGATGCATACTCAGAAAGCTGCTCCGTCTCCTGCTGGGTCAGCGTGGTATTACGCGTCTTATAAGTAGCTTTGCGCACAGCCATAACGCTTACAGGCAGCGCTGTGGTATGCTGGTTTACACTGCGGTAGATATTCTCCGCAGCTCTTTCTATCAGCTTTTTATAGGTCTCGTTACTTTCCAGCTCGGAAACTTCGGGCATATATCCGGAGATACCGGGGCAGACCGTTCCTCCCAGCGACTGCCAGGCGTTCATCAGATCCAGCTCTGCTTCTTTCTCACCGTAGGTGGTGCTCATAACAACCGGAGCCATATAAAGCCGGCTTATCTTTTCCTTGTCACCGTACAGCCAACAGGCATCCAGAAAACTCATCATCATGCCGCCCACTCCATGCCATTCCACGGTAGAAGCCAGCACTACACCATCCGCATCCTTGAGCGTACGCGGCAGAGTGGTGATATTATTCTTCGCCTCAAACAGATCGAATTTCTCAACCTTTACGTTAAGCTCCTCGAATACGTTCATCATTATCTTTACAGCCACCAATGTAGGATCGCCGATCAGTCCTCTTCCACCGTAGTATATATTTATCTTCATGTATTGGCTCCTTTCCTCTGCTGTTGGCTCTTCTTCCACCTGATCAGTACATATATCCCGGCGAATAACAGGCCGGCTACAAAACCGCCCAGATGCGCCATATAATCTATGCCTTCATCCAGACTGCCGCCGTAAAAAAGCAGCAGTACAGCTATCAGTATACGGTTATAAAACCTGATGGATCTCCACTGCCTGTTCATAAGCATCCAGGCGATCAATGCTCCCACTATGCCGTATATGGCACCGGAAGCGCCCAGTGAGGAATATTCCTCTCCCGTGTTCATCTGGGACCATACCGACAGTATACCACCTGCAAGTCCGCATACAAAATACATTATAAGATATGCGGCTCTGTGCATCTTTTCTTCAACCATGCTGCCTGCAGCATACAGCATCAGCATATTTCCGGCCAGATGGCTCAGATTCCTGTGCAGGAACATATAAGTCACCAGCCTGTACCAGAGCGAAGGGTCCCTTAAGGTATCAACGGAAAGCGCGAAGCCTTCCGGATCAAAAACATGCATGCTGCTTAAAATATACATCATGGCATTGATCAAAAGCAGCCCCGTGGTAACCCAGCTCACTTCCCTGGGTTTTATGCTTTCCTTCTCATGTATGCGCGGCATGCCGTCAGGTCCCTGTTCCGCAGGTGCCCTGTCCATATCGTTACGTGTATGCTGTGCCGCATCCAGGTTAAGCTCCGGCAGCTGTACAGCCACGCCGGATTCTGATACATGGGCTTCCAGATGTTTTCTCAGTCCGTAAAAATCCTCTGCCGCATCGGGCGGTACAAAAAGCCTGGCTCCCAGCGGTTTCCCCGTATCGGGATCCGGATTTTCATCATCTATCAGATACCATACCCTGTGGATCCAGCTGAAGTCTTCATTCTCATCATTTTCTTCCAGACCGTGTCCGTCAACCCCGGGTACCAGTGAACCCACACCCGTTGAATCTGTGCATACCAGTCTCAGGAAATGGATATCTTTTCCCCGGCCGTAATCCAGCCTGCCCCGGTGTACTTCTTCGAAAGCCTGCATCTGCGCCCTTGTACTGGTCTGCCTGCGCTCATCAAAAAAACAGACTATATTAACGGAATAATTTTCCTCCTGGACAAAGCTCATATAACGCTGGTCCAGAGAGCACATATATATCCTGTACCCCTGCTGTGCAAAGAATTCGTTTAATGTCTTCATCCCTTGCATACCTCCGGCAGCGAGAAGCCTTTGACATAATCGATGAATTTCTTTCCTTCAACAGGTTTGGAGAAATAAAAGCCCTGGAAATAATCGCAGTCAAGAGCCAGAAGTTTTTTGATCTGCTCTTCTGTCTCAACACCTTCCATAACTACTTTCATCTTAAGGCGTTTTGCCATGCGGAAAGTATTCTTTAAAATGATATCCGCTTTTTCATTTTTTTCAGAGGTCCATAAAATGGACTTATCCACCTTCATTATCATAAAGGGCAGATTATACAGATAGGATATATTTGAATATCCTGTGCCGTAATCATCCAGAGAGAGCGATACTCCCTGCTGTTCAAATCTTGCGATATTCCTTGTAACTTCCGCATCATTTATCATGGCGGAACTTTCGGTTATCTCAAAGTTTATGCGTTCCGGTCCCAGCTTATACTCTTTCATGATACCGATAAACTGCTCTGCCAGAAGGCTCTGCATACACTGTACCGCAGAAAGATTGACTTCGATATACTCTATACCCAGCTTGTCCAGTTTATTCTTTGAATAGAATCGGCACACTTCCGTAAATACTATCTCACCGATACGCAGTATATAGCCTTCCTTCTCCGCCAGTGCTATCATGGGTTCCGGCGGGATAAATCCGTATTCGGGATCAAAGAGGCGTATAAGAGCCTCGGCAGCTATGACTTTCTTTTCGCGGGTGGAATAGATCGGCTGGTAATAAACCTGGAAACCGTCTTCATCCAGAGCACGGCGTATGGCCTTCAGCATCTGCTGTTCCTTATCATCTCCAAGAAGCTTTGCCAGAGGATACTCCTCTCCCGGCTGCATCTGTACCAGATTCATATTTCCCAGCATATGCTTGAAAGTATCAATATTGTTTATTTCGGAGGGACAGCCTACCCTCAGGAATCCTACAGAAAGCATGGCCTCCATGAAACCGCTGTGCCAGGGCTCCTTAAATCTGTCCTGTACCTCCTCAAAAATACTGTCCTCTTCGATCTTTCCCGTAGAAGGAAACTTAACCGCTATAAGATCATTGTCAAGCTGGAATACCAGCACATTATGCTTAAGATCAGTCAGGAATGCGGTAACATGCTTAAGGAACGCCTCCGTATCTTCCTTTCCCAGCGAATCCATGAGCACGCTGTAATCAAGTATCTTTATAAAGATCATACCAAAGCTTTTTCCACGGTCTAAGTCCATCTCCGCAGAACCATACAGAAACTTTTTCTTCATTGCATCACTGCGCTCAAAGATCTCTTCCGGTTTCTGCACGGTCATGAGCAGATCTGTCATTACCAGCGTACCGATAAACACCGTCAGGAAATAATCCGGTCTGTAAAACTCGATCATCCCTCCTATCGCAAGACAGACGCCTGCCGTAACGGCATGTATATTCTTCTTTAATCCAAGCACCTTGCTGTATCGAATACCGATAATAAGCATTATCACAACTTCATAGACAACGCCGGCCATAAGTACCACTTTCATAACCGGATTTGTCTTGAAAGAATCAGGTGAATCCCCGACCAGCCAGCCTCTGATAGCAAGCCCTGTAACAAGCATCATCTGCAGTACGCTGGGCAGATATATGGCATTCATCCAGTTCTGCGGCGGATTGGTATCTATTGTCGCAACACACAGAACATATGCAGCATATGAAGTAAGAAGGAATATCTGGGTGAAAACATCCAGCACATTTACAATACTCATTACAGCAGGGGATGTGATCTCCGAATTCTGCAGGGTGACCACACACGCAATGTCCATTATACCCATTAACAGCAGATCAAAAAGGATGACATAGAACATCCTGTAGCTGGCTATTACAGAACTGCGTTTTCTCTGGAAATAGATCATCAGCACGATGAGGACTGCAATGCCGACGAGATCAAAATTGATATTCAGACTCATTCGTCCTCACCTCCCTCCGCTGCCTTCATATGGATCACCTGCAGGAATTCTTCCTCAACCAGCTGCTCATAGAAATAATTGCCCTTTGCCAGATCGCAGGCCATATTCTCTATCATACTAAAGTATTCTTTATCATCAATTCCTTCTACCATGGTCATCATATCCAGTTCTCTGGCCATGGTAAGGGTGCAGTCCATGGTGATGCGGGCTTTTTCATTTCCCATAGCGGATTTTATCACCGACTGGTTTATCTTAAGTACGGAAAAAGGCATCTCAAAGATAGAAGTGATACTGGTAAAACCGCTGCCGTAGTCCTCAAGGCAGATACGCACGCCTGTTTTTTCCATTTTAGCGACGCTCTCCTTAAAATCACTGCTCGCAGTAGATACCGTATATTCGGAAAGCATAAGGCAGATCATCTTGGGATCCAGCTCGTACTTATCCATTATATCCTTGAGCCTCTCCAGCACATGATACTGCAGACACATGGATGGATGCAGACGTACGCCCAGGAAAGACAGCCCCTGCTTATCAAGCTCCTGCTCTTTTATAAAATTGCAGGTATGGTCAAATATCAATTCTCCCAGCTGCATTACATGACCGCTCTGCTGCGCAAAACGGAAGAGCTCGTCATCATATACGTATCCCAGTTCCTCGTCAAAAAAGCGGAGAGCTACTTCTGCGGCAACCACACGCTCAAGCGCCTGTGAATAGATGGGAGTATAACGCATCTCAAAATTATTCTTTTCCATTGCACGTGCCAGAGCACCGTTTATCTCCCTGTTACGCTTTATGGTTTCCAGATCGAAATCCGACGTGGTCATAAGTCTTATCTCATGAGGGGCCTTGGCAAAACTGGCCATCACGCCCTGCATAAGCAGATCATCCTGCATCTCGGTAGGCAGCGTTACATGCAGCATCCTTACGCTCTGCATTACCTGATCCTCACCCCAGGGCTTTTCGAAACGCTCCTGTATCGTTTTTATAATGGAACTCACTTCCCCCGTATGCGGAGTCATGATCTCCAATGCAAACGCCCCTTTATCGATGCGGTATATATTCATATTTTCAGCCCTGGTAGATAAGAAATATGCAACAGCTTTAAGCAGCAGGGTCATGGACTCCTGCCCGCCCGCATGCTCATATTCACTTATCTCGGGCAGAATAACCTCTACCATGTCAAAACGCTTTCTGGACATCAGATTGTATTTCATACGGTCCAGGAAAGCAGCATTGGATAAAACATCCAGATCCGGGTCAAGCCTCTCCATGGGATTCTGGATGAATAAGAACAGTATCAGCGCACACACCGCTTCCGTAACGCATTCCACCACAAGCTCAAGGAAAAAGAGCTGGACCACCGTGGATGCGATACCCATAGCCAGCACGATAAGTATTATATTCCTGCGCCTTGCAGAAAAACTCTTGCGGTAATACAAAAGGGCAAAAATGATCAGCCCCATATAATAAACAAAACCGAAATAAAGAATTACTATACCCGAATTACGATGATATGCACCGTCTGCCGAATGATAAAAAATATAATGCGTAGCGGGGTTGGATAATATCGCCAGCAGGATCAGCAGCGCAGGCACCAGTATTACAGCCCTGACCCATATCATTAATTCACGAAGCTTTTTAATGGTACTGAAAAGATAAAAGAACATCAAAAAGACCACAAGAAAATGTGTTATAAAATAAAGATAACTGCACATCTCTATAAAATAAAGTGGCGTATCTTCCATGAAGTTACGCGCCACCCATTTAGCTATAGCAGTAAGCGCAGTCAAAGCGTTATCCACCACGAGAAGTATAAATATTGAACTCTGCGCGTTGGAAACCCTGTTATATCTTATGAAGTTGGCTACGATCTGTGCGGAAAGTAAAACCGCCGCGATCGAAAAGGCAGCCTCATAACTCACTCTTATTCTTCCTCACCCGCCGTCGGATCCCCTTTTTCCCCGTTTTGCCTGGCTTACGTACCTTTGGCGGTGCCGGTTTGTCGTAACTTATGTTGCCGTTCCTGATATCATCCGGCAGACATGCCAGCACCTTTGCCGTATAATATGCATCCGCGTATGCCCTGTGAAAGGGCACATTTTTAGGAAGCTGAAGCTCATCCACCGCTGCCTCCAGCGCTTTGCTCTGCGCTGTATTTCCTATATGCAAACCATATAACTTCTGTACATTGATATAGGGAATGGGATCATCACCGGCCATCTCTGACATGCCGTAGAATTTCATGTTCCGGCGCAGTTCCGAAAGATCCTGACTGCCCCAGGTACACCATATCGGATCCTCGCCACACCATTCAAAGAACTCTGATGCAGCCCGAGGGAAGAGCCGTCCAGTGGACAGCTCTCCCCTCTTAAGGTCCAGCATTTTTTTAATTCGCCAGTTTATTTCGTGATAAACCTGCGGGCGGATAAGCTGATCATATTTATCGATTATGTTGAACCGTTCGTTCAGCTTTACCGCACCGATCTCTATGATCTCGAATGCAAGCTTACGCGCCTCCGTAGGTTTTCCGTCCTGAGGCTGGTTCCATTCAAGATCAAAAACAATATAACTCATTGGATAACTTGTCTGTCTGGATCCTGCTAATGATCCACTTATCGTCATATGTCACACATAGCCGTCCCCGTCTCACTATTACGTTCGCCGGGTTCCGGCTATGCTATGACATCTAATATACCGCTACTTCAGCAGGACCTATCAGCCTACCTTATCCTCATCGCCAAAAGGATCGCCGCACTGAGGGCAGAACTTAGGAGGATTGTGAGGATCCTCGGGCTCCCAGCCGCACTTGTCACACTTGTAAAGAGGAGCTCCTGCCGGCTTGGGGCTTCCGCACTCTGCGCAGAACTTGCCCTTGTTTACAGCGCCGCATGAGCAGGTCCAGCCTTCTGCTGCTGCCGGAGCGGGCTTAGGCTGGCCGCACTCTGCACAGAACTTGCCGGTATTGCCGTCATGACCGCATGCGCATTTCCAGGTATCTGCTGCGGGAGCCGGAGCTGCTGCGGGAGCTGCTGCCGGAGCGGGAGCCGGAGCTGCCTGCTGCTGCATAGCCTGTGCGTTCTGAACAAAGTTCTGAGGAGCCATACCCATAGCGCCTGCAGTACCCTGCATCATATTCATGCCCATGAAGCCCATCATAGCGCCGTTGGGATTGCTTGCTGCATTCTGCAGAGCCTGATTGTAAGCTGCTGCGCTGGATGCGTTGAGCATATCTGCGTTCTTGAGAACTGCAGTCTTCTGGAATTCCTGAAGAGCTTTCTTGTCTTCTTCGGGAATGGTTACGCTTTCGATAGCCAGTGATGCGATGGAAATACCTCTTCCCTTGCTCCACTTATCGGTGAGCTTTGCGTTCATTCTCTCGGTGATCTCATCAACGTGTGAAGGGATCTGGTTAGGACGAAGCTCAAGATCTGAAAGGGTAGGGAATACAGACTGCATAGCAGCTGCAAACTCTGCCTTCAGCATACCGTCCAGATTAGCTCTGGGATATGCACCCTCTCTGTTACCGCAAACATTGGTATAGAAGGAAAGGGGATCAGTGATCTTGTATGAATATGTACCGTGTACGCGGAGGCTTGTATCCATATCCAGACCAACCTTGCTGTCCACTATACGGAACTCGATAGGCTGTGCCGTACCGAACTTGTTATCTGTGATCTCCAGCAGGTTGAAGAAATAAACCTTCTGGGTACGTGCTGCGATGCCGCCGAAAGAAAATCTTTCCCATGCATCCTTCATGCTGTTAACGAATCCCTGGCCCAGACCGCCTGCAAAAACGCTGGGTGAAGAGGAATTATCGTACTGGAAAGCACCGGGCTCAGCACTTACTTCTACGATCTTACCCTGATCTACGATGATCATACACTGTCCATCTGCTACTGCAATGATGGAGCCGTTGGTGATGACATTCTCTTCTCCCTTAGTGTTAGAAGATCTGCCGTTAACCTTTTTCTGGCCTTCTACCAGGAGATACTGGGGATCTATAGCCGGGCAGTAGAAATACTCTTTCCACTGATCTGCAAGTGTCCCCCCTATCGCTCCCATTGCTGCCTTAATAAGTCCCATATCTTTCTCCTTTCGTTATGTCCGGCCTGAGCCGGATTAATGTTTATAAAGACCCAACAAATATTATCTCACATATTTTCATGTTTTTCAAGCTTTTCAAGCATTTGCCCTGCTTGCCCTGACGCCTATCTGATAATAGTCAAAACCGTATTTATTGGCCACCTTGCTGCCATAGATATTACGTCCGTCAAATATCACGGGGCTCTTTAATGCTTTCTTTATCTCATCAAAATCGGGGCTTCTGAATTCCTTCCATTCCGTCACCAGTATCAGGGCGTCCGCGTTCTTGAGCGCGTCATACTTGCCCTCGGTATAGGTTACGGCATCATTGCCCTTAAGATAGCATTTCTGGGCCTCTCCCATAGCCTTGGGATCATAGGCCTGGATCTTAGCCCCTGCAGCCGTAAGGTCATTGATTATGGTTATCGCACTGGCCTCACGCATATCATCGGTATCGGGTTTGAATGCAAGCCCCCATACCGCAAAGGTCTTTCCGCTCAGATCCTGACCGAAATGCTCTTTTACCTTATCACTTATCACATGTTTCTGCATATGGTTAACTTCTTCAACAGCATTCAAAAGCTCAGCCTTGTATCCGTTCTCCTCCGCAGTACGTACCAGAGCCTTAACATCCTTGGGGAAGCAGCTCCCGCCGTATCCGCAGCCCGGATAGATAAAGGAATAGCCTATACGCTTATCACTTCCTATGCCTTTACGCACCTTATTTACATCCGCACCCACGGCTTCGCAGATACGTGATATTTCATTCATAAAGCTTATCTTGGTTGCCAGCATGGAATTTGCCGCATATTTGGTCATTTCCGCACTGGCTATATCCATGAGAATGAAGTTCTCGGTATTCAGTACATAATGGCGGTACAGCTCTCTCATGGTCTCTGCCGCATCATCATTATCAACGCCTATGACTATACGGTCGGGACGCATGCAGTCATTAACGGCAGTTCCTTCCTTAAGGAATTCAGGATTGCTTATAACATCAAAAGTAAGGTCCGATCCTCTCTTATCAAGCTCTGCCTGTATGCATGCCCTCACTTTTTCCGCTGTGCCTACGGGCACTGTGGACTTATCGATAACATACATATGATGGCTCATCTTCTCGCCGATGCTCTTAGCCACAGCCAGAACATACTGCAGATCCGCGCTGCCATCCTCACCCATAGGTGTGCCTACCGCTATAAAACAGATATTACAGCGGTCCAGTGCTTCCTTTATATCTGTAGTAAAGTTCAGGTTGCCATTTTCATGGTTCTTGAGCACCAGCTCTGAAAGTCCGGGTTCATAGATGGGTATTTCCCCTGCCTTAAGCCTTTCTATCTTCTTCTCATCAACATCTACACACCATACCTCGTTTCCCATATCCGAAAAACAGGTACCTGTTACCAGACCCACATAGCCTGTACCTATAACTGCAACTTTCACGGTAAGCCCTCCTAAATCAAATTTAACCTCTATATTTTAATGGATTTTGCCGCTTTTGGCAAGCTGTGAAAAAGGCCGCTGTTTTTCCTGCCATATTTATTTTTTCGCCGTTATGTGATAATATTTTTACAGCATACCGGTCTGTCAGCCATAAGGAGGCTATCATGGATGTAAAATGCGATTATTGCGACGGTTTTTACGAGGACCAGCTGGAAAACTGTCCCAACTGCGGCGCAACCAATAAGAATATCAGAAGGGTCTCAAACCAGATCCCCAAAACAATAGAAGAACTTAAACAATACTGCACAGATAATAAGGTGCCCGTTGCTCAGATGCATTTCCACATCGGTGAGGATTATAAGGGCGCAAAGGCTTTCGGTATATACCGGGACGGCGAAAATGTCGTTGTCTATAAAAACAAGTCCGACGGCAGCCGCGCTGTACGCTACAACGGTAAAGACGAAGCCTACGCTGTTAACGAGATCTACCAGAAGATGCGCTCCGAGTATGCCAGCCACAAGGCTGCCAATACTTCTTCCATGCGCTCATCTGCTTCACAGCCCAGGAGACAGGATCCACGGATACAGAAGAAAAACCGCCTTAAGCGTCTTCTGACAGCAGCCATCATCCTGGGAGCCGTAATACTGTTCTTTGTAGCGATGGCCGCAATTCCCAACAACGGCTATTATACCTATGGCGGCAATCATTATTACAACCAGAGCGGCAGCTGGTATATGTATGATGATTATTATGATGACTGGATGCCTTCCGAACAGCCTGTTGATAATGTAAGTGATTATTACGATTCATCTTATTACAGCAGCGATTACGGCGGATATGATTTTTCCGATTCAAGTTATTATGTTGAATCTTCTTACAGCAGCGACAGCGACAGCTACAGCTCATGGGACGACGATGACAGCTGGGATTCCTGGGATTCCGGTTCTGACTGGAGCTGGGACAGCGGTTCAGACTGGGATTCAGACTGGTGATCAGCCGGATTTTCTGTTCTCTTCAGCTTCCCAGATAAGCTCTTCCAGCGTCTGATACAGATGCTCGGGTTCTACCGGCTTTGACAGGTGTGCGTTCATGCCCACCTGCAAAGATCTCTGGACATCCTCATCAAATGCATTAGCCGTAAGGGCAATAATGGGTATGGTCTTCGCATCGGGCCTGTCCATGGCTCTTATCACGGATGCGGCTTCCAGACCATCCATCTCCGGCATGCGCACATCCATCAGTATAGCGTCATAATAACCCGGCTCGCTCTTCTCAAACATCTCCGTTACCAGCCTGCCGTTCTCTGCATGATCGATAAAAGCTTCCTTCATCAGGATTATCTGCTCCATTATCTCGGCGTTGATCATTACATCCTCTGCCATAAGGATATGTTTTCCGTTCAATGACACACGTTTCTTTTCCTTAAAGAGGCTCATATTATTCTTTCTTGCGATACGCTCGAATTCATCGATCACATTTGAAGCAAACAGCGGTTTCGCCAGAAAGCTGTCCACACCGATATGAAGCGCCTCATCCATGATCTCATCCCAGTTAAATGATGTCAGAATGATGACCGTGGTTTCCTTATCATACCTGCTGCGTATCTCCTTTGCCACTTCCAGGCCGTCCATTTCCGGCATCTTCCAGTCAAGCAGCACCAGACTGTACGGCTCATGCTTTGCATGCTGCACTTCCAGCATATGAAGAGCCGTCTGCCCGTCAAAACATGTATCCGATTTGATCCCGGCTTCATCCAGTACTATCCTTGCATGCTCAGCCGCTATCTCTTCATCATCCACAACCAGGATACGCATATCTTTGGGATCTACATAGCTGGTTGCCGGCCCTTCATGCCGGCTGTTGTTAAGCGTAACAACAACGGTAAATTCCGTTCCGGCTCCCTTCTCCGATTCAACGCTGATAGTCCCGTTCATGAGTTCCACGAGATTCTTAGTGATGGCCATACCGAGGCCTGTACTTCCGTACTTGTTGTTACTGCTGCTGTCCTCCTGCGAAAAGGCGTCAAAAAGCTTGGGCAGATATGCCTTATCCATGCCTATGCCTGTATCTTTGATGATAAACTTAACGGTGGAATGATCACCGAATACCGCCGTGCGCTCAACCGTAAGCTTTATACTGCCGGGCGCATCCGTAAACTTTATCGCATTGGAAAGAATGTTGATCAGTATCTGTTTGAGCTTCATGTCATCACCGATGTAATAATCGCTCACGCCGCCGATCACGCTGCATTCATAATGAAGTCCCTTTTCATTGCACTGGGACATGACCATCGTATTAAGCTGCTCCAGCATCCCGCTGAAAGAGAATTCTTCTTTTCGCATCATGATGCGTCCCGATTCTATGCGGCTCATATCAAGGATATCATTGATCAGACCCAGCAGATGTTTTGCACTCTCACCTATCTTTTCCAGATATTCCCTTGTTTCCTCACTCAGATCACTGCTGCGCAGAGCCAGGCTGTCCAGTCCGATGATCGCATTCATGGGAGTACGTATCTCATGACTCATACCTGACAGGAAAGCCGTCTTAGCCTTATTTGCTTCCTCTGCCACTTCCAAGGCTTCACTCAGGGCCTGATTCTTTGCCATGGTGTCTCTCATCTCGGTATCTATGCTGGTCAGCCCCAGTCCCACGGCATGAACTATATGATCGTCACGGTTTTCCGCATGCCGCACACCGGCCATACGTATCATCTCGTAATATTCCCTGCCGTCACGGCGCGCCAGGTAACGGTACATGATTATGGTTTCTTTTTCCAGCGCCGCCCTTATGTTATCGGGATCAATAAACTGCTTAAAGCCTTCCCGGTAGCTTTCCGTAACACAATTGTCTGCATACCACAGGAAACGGTCATGATAAGAGAAGTGAACTCCCTCCGCTGTCTGATCCCTATCCGTGGGATCACCTCTGTAACATACGGCATCGTCTTTATCCAGATCAACATGGTAAACACAGCGGTAATCCGAAGCCAGAGCAGTTATCATCTTATCCTGCTGTTCACGGCGCTCCTGCTGCTTTATCAGTTCTTCTTTATTAAGTATCTCCCGTTTGGACCGCTTTGAATCGCGTACAAGAAACAGGATTATGACTGCGGCAACTACAAGAATTATGCTTCCGACTATCGCCATATTATTGCGGAGCATATCAAAGAAAGTATAAGAATACAGCTTGTCCGTATAACGGAAAGCCAGGTTCTGGGCGTAATCCGTACCAAGGACCGTGATCCCGCGGTTTAACAGTTTAAGCAGGCCCTCGTTTCCTATAAGAACGCCGAAGCACCTGTCGTCATCATACGTTGTCTGTAAAAGAGAGAGCCCGTCATATTTACTGTTACGCAGTATATCGTTTGCCCTCAGTCCGTTTAATGTCGTGCACCCGACCTTACCTTCACCTACTGCTTTCAGGCAGTCATCAATAGAAGGATAAAGACTTATCTTCGCTTCCGGATAATAAGTCTTAACAAAATAATACTGCATGCGGTTATTTTCGTTCACCGCAAAATGCAGGGTCGTTTTATCATTATAGTCTCCCTTATACACCAGTTCTGTGGCCGCCGAAACTACCGCCCCCGACTGGTATATCCCGCTCTCTTCCGAATAGTATAATCCTCCGCCTACCGGGAAGACCGCATCGATATCCCCGCTTGAGAGTCTGTCTACCATGACGTCATAACTGTCAAAACTTGTATAAGACACCGTAATATCTTCTATCCCCAGTGACTCCAGCATGCGGGGGACCATATCGCTTATGAGTCCGGTCACCTTGCCTTTTTCATCGGTATCACTGTATGGAAGATAATTATTAAGATATCCTATACTGAGCGTCTTATGTTCTGACAGCCACTGTTTTTCTTCTGCGGAAAAAGCCCGGCTCGATATACTTACGGGATAGTATTTGCTGCGAAGGAAAGTAATATAATTCGGCTCATCTACCGACAGCTCTGTCTGGGCTATGTTAAGCTCATCCAGCAGATCCTGCCTTGCTTTGCTGACACAAAGATAATAATCGGATGCGCCATATGCATAAAGAAGTTCTGCATTCTGTCTTCCGTATGCACCGTCCCCTTCCGCAGCCAGCACATCGATCTCATTATTATCAAAAGCATCAAACAGCGGCTCGTAGTCACGGTAGCTTATAACATCGGCCTCTATCCCGTGTTTATCCAGAAACTCCCTTAATGCATCGGCCATAGCGCTGTCCAGTACGCCCAGACGTTTACCATTCAGTGTATCTGGATTAACCGTGATGCTTTCATCTGCAGCATGTTTGATCAGACTGTAGTTTTCATTACCCATGGGCGATTCCGGATATGCTATGATAGCGTCGCGTTCCTCTTTCCATGCCAGACCCGCCAGCAGATCTATCTCCCCGTCAATGAGCATCTGATACAGATCACCGAAATCACCGTAAACATATTCATATTTCCAGCCGGTATATTCGGACATCTTACGGTAATACTCGTAAGCATAACCTGTCTTAACAGCTCCCGGCTCTGCGCCTTCCTGGAACACTTCGTTTTCATAATATCCGACACGTACGGCTTCGCTCTCATCATCGGCCGCCGGCGTAAAAAGCGGAAGCAGATAAATTCCCAGCATTATGAGGATCAATGCTGCTGATATATGTGCTGCAGATCTTTTTATATTTCCGTTTCTCATGTCAGAACAATCTTCCTTTCATCAGGCCATAAAATGTCACTGGATATAGCTTCTGTATTCCTCGTAAGTTATATATTCGCCTCCCATGCTTTCAAGAAAATCCGTATGAAACTGGCAGTCGATCATATTAAAACCCTTTTCCTTTAAACTCTTTGCCAGCAGTACCAGCGCCAGCTTAGATCCGTTCTCCCTGTCGGAATACATGCTTTCGCCAAAGAAATTATTACCAAGTACAACGCCATAGAGACCTCCGGCTATCTCTCCGTCAACGAGGGATTCAACCGCCATGGCGTATCCGTTTCTGTTCATCTCAGCGTATGCCTTTTCCATATCATCTGTGATCCAGGTACCTTCCGCATTCTCCCTTTTCATCCTGCATCTGTGCATGGTGTCCGGAAAGTCCCTGTTCACAGCCATTTTTACATCATGCTTTTTCATGTATTTAATGAGTGAATGTGATATATGGATGTTTCCCGGTCTGATGATAAATCTCTCATGAGGGCACCACCACATGATCGGATCTCCCTCATTATACCAGGGAAAGATCCCGTTCGAATAAGCCAGAACAAGCCTCTCGACGCTTAAGTCTCCTCCTATCGCCAGCAGGCCGTCATCATCTGCCAGAGTGGGATCCGGAAAAACTATTCTGTTTTCGGGCAGTTTAAAAACCAATGCACAATCCCCCTTCACTGTGGTGCCGCCAGATCTATGATCACCAGCTCCGGTGGATTATACAGGCGCGGCACGATGGTAGATTCCCTTGCCAGTCCGCGGCTTACTATCATCGGAGTTGTTTTATCGTCATATAAACCTCCTGCACGTTTGGGGAACAGACCCTGATCCGGCGCGAATAAACCATTGAGTATACCCGGTATCCTCCACTGCCCGCCGTGGGCGTGTCCCGACAATATCAGGTCAAAGCCGTATCTCTGATAGTCCTCATATAATTCCGGTCTGTGGGAAAGGAGGATCGTAAATGTATCGTCTTCCGTTTCCTTTTTAAGCTCTGTCATCTGCTGCAGGAAAGTGCTGTATTCATCATCACTGTATGCTGTCCTTACCATAAACAGATCGGGATCATCTACGCCGCAGATCTTTATCTGCTGATCTCCCACTGTCAGCGTGCTTGTATTTCCACGCAGACGTGTTATACCATAAGCCTCTATCTTATCCATCTTGGTCTTATGTTCCTGCGCGCTGCACCAGCATTCGTGATTACCGGCCACATAATAACAGGGATACTTATCTGCGATCCCTGCCAGAAATGTATCCGTGTTGTCATCCGGCCGTTCATCATCATAGATATCTCCACCCAGAAGCACCACATCAGGTTCCTGTTCATATAACGCCTCCAGCAGGCGCTGCTGATCCTTTCCGTAACGGCAGGAATGCAGATCCGTCACTAATGCTATCCTGATGCCTTCATTAAATCTTTTATCTTCGATCTTATAATTCTTTATAGTCAGTCCGCAATATAAACCCGGCAATATCAATACTGCAGGGATCAGGATCGCGCATAATATTATCTTTTTCTTCTTCTTCATATAAACATGTCCTTAATGCATAGTAATTATATGATACCACAAAATGCCGCAAAAAGATAATCTATCCACTTGAACAGATCCGTAAAGTCCTGTAGAATATGTACTTCGGATAAAAAGGATACAGGAGTATTACATATGAGCATATTAAATGTAGAACACTTAACCCACGGTTTCGGCGACAGGGCAATTTTTGAAGATGTATCTTTCCGTCTGCTGGCCGGAGAACACATAGGTCTTGTAGGCGCCAACGGTGAAGGCAAATCAACCTTTATGAATATCATAACCGGCAAACTGATGCCTGATGAAGGCACCATCGAATGGGCAAAAAACGTTAAGGCCGGATATCTTGACCAGCATGCTGTTTTGCAGAAGGGAATGACCATAAAAGAGGTTCTGGCGAGCGCATTTGAGCCTTTGTTTGCACTGGAAGCCAAGATGAATGAGCTTTACGAAAAAATGGCCGATGCCACTGATGAAGAGATGGCAGAATATATGGAGGAGACCGGTACTATCCAGGACATCCTGACCAACCGAGATTTCTATATGATCGACGCTAAGGTTGAAGAAGTGGCGCGCGCACTTGGCCTGCTTGATCTGGGTCTGGACCGTGATGTAACGGAACTCTCCGGCGGACAGCGTACCAAGATACTGCTGGGCAAACTGCTTCTCGAAAAACCTGACATACTGCTTTTAGACGAGCCCACAAACTATCTGGACGCGGAACACATCGAATGGCTTAAGAAATATCTGCAGGATTATGAGAATGCTTTCATCCTGATATCCCATGATATACCCTTCTTAAACAGCGTTATCAATATCGTTTACCACATGGACGGTAACTTCCACAGCCTGGACCGTTATGTGGGTGACTACGATAAATTCATGGAAGTATACGAAGTAAAGAAAGCCCAGCGCGAAGCTGCTTACAATAAACAGCAGCAGGAGATTGCGGAGCTTAAGGATTTTGTTGCCCGCAACAAGGCGCGTGTCGCTACAAGAAATATGGCAATGTCCCGCCAGAAGAAGCTGGACAATATGGATATCATTGAAAAGATACAGGAGAAGCCCAAGCCGGAATTCAACTTTAAAGTAGCGCGCACTCCAGGCAAGATCCTTTTTGAAACAAAAGATCTGGTCATCGGATATGACGAACCCTTGTCTTCCGCTCTTAATATAAATATGGAGCGCGGATCCTGCATCGTTCTTACCGGCTCAAACGGCATTGGCAAAACAACATTATTAAAAAGCATACTGGGACTTATCCCTGCACTCAAAGGAAAAGTTGAACTGGGTGAAAATCTGGAGATAGGTTATTTCGAACAGGAGATGCCGCCAAATATCGATACTACCTGTCTGCAGGAGATCTGGAATGAATTCCCCGGATATACGCAGTATGAAGTGCGTTCCGCTCTTGCAAAATGCGGCCTCACCACAAAACATATCGAGAGCAAATGCAAAGTTCTCTCCGGCGGTGAGCAGGCAAAGGTACGTCTGTGCAAACTGATCAACCGTGAATCCAACCTGCTTGTTTTAGACGAGCCCACCAACCATCTGGATGTGGATGCAAAAACAGAACTGTTACGCGCCCTTAAGGATTACAAAGGCAGCATACTGATGGTATGCCACGAACCCGAATTCTATGAGGACCTGGCTACAGAGGTATGGGACTGCACAAAATGGACAACTAAAATCTGAGGATACGGGGACGGTCCTTCTGTCTTCACTTTTCTTCACTAAATGAAGACAAGAGGACCGCCCCAGCGTCATCACTTTCCGGAGATAACGATCCCGTCCACCGCGATATACGGCAGTACGGATCTTCCGTCACAGATCTGTTCCTTTGATATTGCGCGGATGTTATTGAACATTTCGGCCAGATTGCCGTTTACCATAGTCTCGCTGAGTGCGCATTTTATCTTTCCGTTTTCTATAAGGAAGCTGTTCTTGGCAACTCCCGAAAAATCTCCGTTTACGCCGGGCTCACCGCCGGAAAAACCGCCCATTATTATTCCTTTATCGACAGTCAAGATGATCTCGTCTAAAGTCTTATCTCCGGCGTCCACTACCATAGAGCCGCCTGTATTCTTTACTACAGGGCGTCCGGTCTTATTGGCTGCATACAGATCGAGCCAGTGTGTCTTTAGTACTCCTTTATCGATAACTTTGACCGTTTCTGAGCGGAAGCCGTCCTGCGTTCCCCGTTCTCCGTTAACAATGCGTTCATCAAAGGGATCCAGCGTAACACTCAGCTTTTCGTCAACAACCTTTTCGCCCACTTTGTCCAGCCAGAGGCTTGTGCCTTCGATAATACGTCCGCCGGAAATATAATTACCGGCCAGCATGTAGAGGAACTGGGATGCACAATCGGGGATCAGCACTACGGTCCCGGTAAATTTGGAATCGATCGTTTCGGGATAAATCCTGTCGCAGACAGCTTTAAGCCTGCGTTTTACATCCGCTATTTCGATGATGGGAGTATCCAGATCTTTCATTGAAAAACCAATGAAATCCGCGCCGCTGTTCTTATCACCTTCTCCTGCACTGAACTCCAGGGAGAAGTGGTACTGTCCGCCGATACCTTCAAATTCGGTGCCGTTGGAGTTGCGCGAAAACCAGTTCCACCGGTCGATCACTGCGGCGCCGCCCGCGATCTTGATTTTGGGATAGTC
>JAEEGL014968396.1_pt1 | contig 24991 bp, 16 predicted proteins | sample 9134231 | NCBI WGS metagenome assembly JAEEGL01 (sample SAMN16246548, study PRJNA631951) | gut metagenome | biome: gut microbiome; feature: rumen; material: fiber-attached | host: Bos | place: Iran: Karaj | collected 2018-10 | reverse complement strand
GTCGAAAGACGGCAGATTTACAGTCTGCTCTCGTTGCCGCTGGAGAACACTCCCTAAGAGAGCCTCTTGTCGGATTCGAACCAACGACCCCGAGATTACAAATCACGTGCTCTGGCCAGCTGAGCTAAAGAGGCAATCTTTTATGTAAAAGAACTTCGCTTTAAAAAAGCAGTGCAAATATACAACTTTTTGTTTTCGGTGCAAGACCTATCGTTTTTTTTGCAAAAAAAAATGTATGACGGTCATATTCAGTAGAAGAAAAATAAAAATATATTGATTTTTGAAGAGTTTTACTACCTTCGCCAGCGTTTTAAAAGGAATAGAATGCAAGAAAATTCGCTTATAACAATACAGAATTGTAGAATTGAATCTAACGAAAAGATTGTCGTCCCGAATCTTTCGTGGCAAATGAACGAAGGCGAAGCATGGCTCGTAATTGGTCCGAACGGGGGCGGAAAGGCTGATTTTGTTAATGCCCTTGCGGGAAAAATGTCGTTTGTCGCAAATACGTCGGCTGACGCAACTGGTAGGTATTATTCGGCGTTTGGAGATTCGGTAGAGCTCGTTTCTCTTGAACGTGCCGCAAAACTGATAGAAGAAGAACGCAACAACGACGAGAGCGACTATATGGACGGCGGCGTGGATATTGGACGGACGGGACGAAGATTCATAGTCGAAGGTGTTCTTGGACCACTGAAGAAAACGGATGAATTGCCTCAATGGGCATACGAACTGGAGACAAACGAGGCGGTGAAACTTTGTGGTATTCAAAACATTCTTGAACGTGGCTTGAAATATATGTCAACGGGAGAAATTCGCCGCACGTTGCTTGCCCGTGCATTGATTTCGAATAAAAAACTCTTGGTTTTGAGCGACCCGTTTGCCGGTTTGGATGCGGAAAGTCGGAAAATTTTATTTGATTTTTTTGCAACGATAGTTTCTGCTCAACAAAACGGAAAATCTGACTTCCCACACATTATATTATGTATGGAACGTTGGCACGAGATTCCCGAATCAATCACCAACGTGCTTGAATTTGCTCAAAAAGACATAACTTTTTGCGGAACGAAAAAAGATTACGAGGCACGTCTGGCGGCAAAAAGCGCACATTCTGAAGCAAACAAATCCCAAAAACGTGAGGAATTGTCTTCAAACCTGACGGAAACGATTGCTAACACATCGCCCTTGCAACAAGAGAAAGAAGATACCGATGAGGTTTTGGTCGAGATGAACCACGTCAATGTGGGTTGGGGCGACCATCGGGTTCTGATTGATTTGAATTGGAAACTGAAAAAAGGCGAACATTGGCTTGTTCGTGGTCCTAACGGTTCTGGAAAAACTACGTTTTTGGAACTGATTACCGGCGACAATTTACAGGTATATTGCAACGATGTCCGTTTGTTTGGCAAAAAACGTGGCTCGGGCGAATCTATTTGGGATATAAAACAAAAACTTGGTATCGTTTCGTATCGTCTGCACGTGGAATACCGAATGGTTGGTGGCACAAATCTTCGAAACCTCATCATTTCAGGATTTCGAGATTCCATAGGCTTGTATGGCGCGCCAACAGGCGTGGAAATCGCCGTTGCCGACAAATGGCTCGCCTTGGGCGGTTTTGCTGGTCGTGAGCGGGAATTGTTCCGTGACTTGAGTTACGGAGAACAGCGAGCAATGCTGATTCTTCGTTCCGTGGTGAAATGTCCGCCAATACTGATTTTAGACGAGCCATGTCACGGACTGGATGAGGAATATCGGGAGAAAATTCTACATTTGTTGGAATTGATTGCCGAAAAAGGAACAACCACAATGATTCACGTAACGCATGACCCGAGTGAGCGATTGAGTTGCGAGCATCATGTTTTGGAACTTTGTCCTGACGAAACGCCTATGTACAAGGTTATTGAAGAAAAATAACCGAATGTTTGTTCACAGATAGTGTTCAATCACGATTTTGATTCCTATGCCAATAAGAATCACGCCACCTATAATTCCAAAACGCAAAACGGCGGTTTGTCCTATTTTGTTACCGACATAAAGTCCTGCAACGGAAAAAAGAAAACTTGTTATGCCAATAATAATGACAGCAAAAAATATCTGTTCTGGTATCGGAACAAAAATAATCCCTGTTGACAATGCGTCAATGCTCGTAGCTACGGCAAGAAGCAAAACGGTACCCCAGGAAAAATGATTGCACTTCGTGTCTTTTTCTTCTTCCCCTTTAATGTCTTCCCAAATCATTTTTATGCCTATGAACGAAAGGATTGCCAGTGCTATCCAATGCGATACGGAATCAATAAATTCGGCAAATGAGATGGTGACAAAAAATCCCACAAGGGGCATCAATCCTTGAAAAAGGCCAAAAGAAACAGGCATTTTTGCCGCATTGGCAATGTTCATTTCTTTACAACTGATTCCCGTGGAAACCGACACTGCGAGACAATCCATTGCTAATCCTATGGCCAACACTATGATGTCGAACAAACTCATCTATCGGGGTGTGATTTTTATGGAAACGGATTTCTTTACGTCAATCATACACAACAACTTGCCACCTTTTCCCGGAATGTCAGGAAGCTGCACCTCATCATAATTATGATTTACAATAACAAACGAATGATATTGTTTTTTCCCAACATCTATCATAAAGACAAAATCCTTCCCAAGGTTACATCCGTCGCCGTCCTTCCATATTTTTTCAAAGAACGTGTCGAAATCGGGCAACACGTATTTTGTGGCAAGTTTGTCGTAAAACTCTTTTGCATAAAAATACGCACGGGCCTTTTGTATGTCGGGAATTCCGTTACCATATTTCACATTGGGTTTGGCATATCGGTCACCACTTCGCATAAACACTCGTTTGATTGCCTGTGCCGACGAATCAGGAAATTCTTGCCACAATGTGGCACAACAACCAGCAATCAACGGACACGAGAACGACGTTCCGCCACTGCTGTTTTTAATAGTCCCGTTTGCTGTCACAATCGTTGGATACAAACCAAGAGCCATCACGTCGGGTTTTATTCTGCCATCGGACGTAGGTCCGAAAGAACTGAATTTTGTCTTTTTCCCATTCAATTTGCACGCTCCCACGGTAAGTACGCTGTCGGCATCGGCAGGCGACGTGATGTATTTCCACTTTTCATCGCCAGAATTTCCCGCACTATTCACAAGAAGCATTCCTTTTGATGCGGCTATGTCGGCACCTACGGTTATTCTTGACGTATTTCCATTCATCTGGGAATACGTGTAATTCTGCGTTTTGTCGTCAAACTCGCTATACCCCAACGAGGTTGAAATAATGTCGGCGCCGGCACTGTCGGCAACTTCGGCAGCGGCAACCCAGTTGTCTTCCTCCACTCTATATTCCGTTTCTTCCTCCTCGCTCCGAAGCAAGATGAAATTTGCGCCCGGGGCCGTTCCCACCAACTTTCCGGGATAAAAACCGCCAATGAGCGAAAGCACCATCATTCCGTGACTTCCCGACTGGAAAATCGACGACGTGTCGCAGAATTTCGGCGTTCCCGTCATATCGCGAGTGAACAAGATTCTATTCTCGTCCCACAATTTCTGGAAAACAGCGGCAGAGTCAACGTGGAGAAACCCAGCGTCAATCACGGCAATTGTCATATTTTGCCCATAATAGCCTTTCACGTGGGAAATATATGTTCCAAACATGATATGTTGCTGAATGGAATGACCATAAATGCTTATCAATAAAATTGTTGCATCTTTTGCTCTCTGTTTATTCACATCTGTTATAATTGATAAGTCTTGACTTATTGACGGCTGTTTCACCAAATTCCGCTTGTCGTTTTTGTACTTGATTGGTGGTGCAACATATTCCATATTTTTTACAAACGTCAGTTTCGAAACCAAATCGTAAATTTCCTTTGTCTCAATATAGAAAACAGCCGAATTGAACCATTTTGAAGTATTGCACAACACGGCACCCAAATCAGAAATGGTTGACAGGTATTGTGGCGTTACGGGCAAATCTTGTTCCGTTACGGCAATGCCGAATTTTTCCCGTCGTTCAATCGCTTTTTGACTTAGAAACTCCTGCGGGCGATTGACTGAATACGGCGATTTATTCTTGTCTTTCATCGTAATTCGGTATCGACCTTCGGTAAACGACGTATTTTGTGCTTGTGTCGAAACAACACAAATGAGCATGAGCAATAGAGTGGCAAAAAAATTCTTCATAATTATAAGCAAAAAAAAGACCACCGATAGTGGTCTTTTTCCATAATGAAATGAAATATTAATTAAAACCTTTTAATTTTCCTGGATTCGGAATTACCGTAATGGCCGATATACCATATTTGTTTCCGATGATTTTCTGTTCGTTAGCACCGAACATATAATCTGCCCAATCCAATTCTTTGTAGGTAGAAACCAAAATGGCATTTGCATTTATAGAATTTGCATATTCAATGACTTCTTCTGCAAAATCGTCTTTTCCTGCGCCTTCCACCTCGATATACTCAATTTTGTATTTATCCAAAACCGTTTTCATGTGTACCAAGTTGGAATAAATCTGTCGTTTAAGATTTGCATCGTTACTCTTTTGAACGTAGAGATAAATTTTTGACTTGAAGAAGTTGTTGAGATATACAGCCCATCCAACTTTTTGTTTATCTTCAGTTTTATATTCAACTGTACAAACAATGTCGCCGAAGTGTTCGTCGCGAGGAGGACGTTGAACCACGATGAACGGACAATTAGAGCCTTCAATCACTTTCAGTGCCCAACTTCCCGTGATTTTTTGCAAACCTTTCATTCCATGAGTTCCCATAAACACGAACGGACAGCCCATCTTATTGGCAACTTCGGTAATCGTTGTAAAGATATTTCCTTCCACAACCATACTTTGTGGCTTGAAATTATACTTTCTTTTTGCGTCTTCAACAACAACATTCAGTTGAGACATTGCATTGTCAATATCTTTTTTGTCATCAACAATATGCAACAACGTAACAGTAACATTACCAATAGTATTGGCAAAACGTATTGCATGCTGCATAGCATAGTCTGCAACGTTGGTAAAATCCCAAGCAACTAAAATAGTTTTTTGTAAAAGTTCCATATTTCTAATATTTTTTTAACTTTGAGTGCTTTTCTATTCTTGTTATAAAAAAGCGTGTTAAAAATAATAAAAAAATTTTGGTTACAACGAAACACATAGTTTTTTTTATCGCACTCTTGTTGGGAATACAAGTAACAGCCCAACAGAGCGAGCTTGGTGTTCCCGTGTTTGAGAATATCTCGCCGTTCCAAATTTCTTTTGACGGACCCTATCAGGCAATTTCTCAAGACAATACCAATATATATATAAGTACACCTCAAGGAATACTCTATTTCAATGGAATCTCATGGAACAAGATTGAAACACCAGGAAATGCGATTTTCTGCGACAAACACAAAGGAAACATCTTTGTAGGCGCAAAAAATTTCATTGGCGAGATTACAAGCGACGAATTTCATCAGAAAGAACTCAAAAGTATCGTCACCGATTCCCTCACGTTTACGGGAAATGTCTCGAAACTCGTATGCTACAAGAATCAACCCTATTTTCTTGTAAACAATCTCCTTTATACGGTAACAAACGGAACCTTACAACAGATTCAGTTTGCCGAAAAAATTACATCCATATTTGTCGTTCGGGAACGATTCTTCATTTCGACATCGACACAACTCTATGAATTCCGTTCGCTAACAGATATCGTTCATCTTGTGAACGAATCTGCCGTTACGGGCGTTTACAGCGACGGAAGTATCATATTACGTTTGGAAGACAGATTTGTAAAACTGCTTTCAGACAATACAATTGTCCCTTTTCCTACCGAAATCGACAATTTTTTGATTGACGAATTTGTTTGTTTTCTTAAGTATAATGACGAATTGATTATTGGAACAAAATCACACGGAATATTTTCTTTAAGCGCCAAAGGCGAGATATTCCGTGAATTTAGCGAATACACTGGTTTTGCGAGCAACACAATCAACGATTTTATTGTTGACAACAACTCAAATCTGTGGGTAACAACCAATTGCGGTTTAGAAAGAATTGAACTGAATTTAGCCATCAGTTGTTTCGACAAATTCACGGAATTGAGAGGCAACGTAAAAACAATTATACGATACAAAGGCACGCTCTATGTGGGAACCGATTGTGCCATCTACAAATTAGTCAATGGTCGTTTTAACCGTTGTTTCAATGTCCCTTGCAATTCGTTGGTAATCTATAACGGACAATTGATAGCAGGAACGCCAACGGGCTTGCATAATGTCATCACCAAAGAACATTATTTTGCAAACCCTATAAAGAAAGCGTTCATTATTGGGAATAATTTAGTTATAATCACCAAAGAACACCTTTCGTTTTGTCAGGAAAGCACGGGAACGTATCCGTCAATACTTCCCGTACGGCAAATTTCATTGCCCGATATTGAAATTACGACAATGGCTGGCGGCGAAAATGCCGATTCCTTGTTGTTCGTGGGAACAAAACACGATGGAGTTTGGCTGATACAAGGAGAGAAGAATGTTCTTATTCCGTGCGATTGGCAAGGAATGCCCGAAAACGAGAAATATATTGACGTATTCAATACAAAACTTGGTGTTCTGTTTTCCGCTCAAAACGCGTTATATCGCTGCGATTCACAAAATAAATTCTTTTATAAAGACGGGAAAATACTGATGCCCGAAGATTATGACAACGTAAGAATAACAACCGTTGCCGAGGATACTGACGCAAATCTTTGGTTCTCTTTCAATGAAAATGGCTGTTACGCGCAACATCACGCTGTTGCCTGGAACACCAATAATTTAGACCACTACACGTTGATTCTGGCACCATTTTTTAACCTCAAACAATTTCATTCCGACGTCATTTTTCCCGAGGACAATTCCATTGTGTGGTTAGGCGGGCCTGAAGGACTTATCCGTATGGATTTCAATAAGATGTCTGTCCGTAAGAAATTGGGCGATATTCAGATTTCAAAAATCATAACAAATAAGAAAGAATCAATTTCTCCCAATGTGCAAAATATCGTGTTCCCGTATTCGACAAAATCTATCATATTTGAGTTTTCGTCAGTTGAATATGAAAATCACGATAATATTCGCTATTCGTGCTATCTGGAAGGTCAGGACGATATTTGGTCAACGCCGTCGTTGTTCAACAAACAAGAATTTACCAATCTTCCATCTGGGAAATATGTTTTTCACGTGATAGCAAAACGACCTGGCGGAGCTCAATCCAATGAGGCCGTATTCAAATTCGAGATACAACGGCACCCATTACTTTCGTTTTGGGCTTTTGCGTTTTATCTCATAGCCATAATAACAATTATTTATCTTCAATATAGGGCAAATAAGAAACGGCTGATTCAAGCGGCACGACGCAGAGTTCAGCGTTCTAACAAAAAATATTCTGTTGAGGCGAAAGAATCTCAAAATCAAGATAATACAGAGCAAACCGACGATTTTGGAGAAACAACAAATCTTCAGGTAAAATCAGACTCTTTTGATTTTGCGACTGTCTTATTCTCTGATTTCAAAGGATTTACGCAATTGACCGAAACACTTCCCGCAGAATCGCTTATTCAAGAGCTTGATACGTATTTCTCCGAATTTGATACTATTATAGCAAAATACAACATCGCAAAAGTAAAAACATTAGGCGACTCATATATGTGCGTCGGAGGCATTCCAAAGAATAATACAACGAATCCGATGGAAGTTGTTGCAGCTGCATTAGAAATACAATATCGTATACATGAAATGCAGAAAGACGTCTCAAGCGAAAATATCTGGGGAGTAAGAATCGGTATTCATACAGGTTCACTCATTGCAGGAATGATTGGTGGGAAACAACAAACATTCGACGTTTGGGGCGACAGCGTAAAAATAGCATCTTTAATAGAAGAAAAAGGCGAAGTCGGAAAAGTGAGCGTTTCCGAAAATACCTATTTCCTCATTCGTGAATTTTTTGATTGTGAATATGGGGGAAAAATCGTTTTGAAAAATAATGATACAAAGAGCGATATATATTATGTGACAGGTTTTAAAAATGCATATTCGGCAAAAGATTGCAAACAATTGCCGAACGATGCATTTTTTAGAAAACTTGACTTGATAAAATTTGAAGGATTGGAGCAAAAAATGTACTCGTATTTCGAGGAAAAACTGCCCAAGACGCTGTATTATCACAACATAAAACATACGATTGACGTGGTTGTGCAGGTGGAAGCAATTGGAAATGCCGAAGGAATCTCCGACACCGAAATGTACATTTTGAAAACGGCGGCATTGTTCCATGACTCAGGATTCATTTACGCGTACAAAAACCACGAGCAGGAAAGTATCGCCATTGCCCAGCGAATTTTGCCGAAAGAAGGCTATTCACAAGAGCAAATCGACCAAGTGTGCGAATTGATAAAAGCAACAATTTTAACCGAAGAACCAAAAAATCTGCTCGAATGTATCATACGTGACGCAGATTTAGATTATCTTGGTCGGGAAGATTACGTACCTGTTTCTCGTGAGCTCTACAAAGAGTTGCTTGAACATAAGCTGATAAAGAAAAATGAGTATGAATGGTGCTTAGGACAAGTAAAATTCTTGGAGGAACACAAATACTACACGTCGTATTCGCGTAGTCAACGAAATCCGGGAAAAGTTCGTCATCTTCAAAAAATACAAGAACAAATAACAAGATTTAATAACATAAATTAAAATTTAAAAATATGATAGATTGGGCAAATTTACCATTTGGGTATTTAAAGACAAAGTCGAATACCCGCTGTCTGTTTAGCAACGGCAAATGGGGAAAAATGGAAATTTCCGAGAGCGAAAACATCAATATGCACATGGCTGCTACTTGTCTTCACTACGGACAGGAATGTTTTGAAGGTTTAAAGGCATACCGTGGTAAAGACGGAAAAATCCGTGTATTCCGTTGGGAAGAAAATTCAAAACGATTGAACCGCTCGGCTGCACGTGTTGGTATGCCAGAAGTTCCAGCAGAACTTTTCAAGGAAATGTTGTTCACGTTGGTTAAAGAAAATGCTGATTTCGTGCCACCATACGGAACGGGAGCATCGTTGTACATCCGTCCGTTGATGATTGGTCTGAGTCCACGACTTGGTATCAGTGCATCGACAGAAGTTTTGCTGGTTTTGTTCTGTAGCCCTGTAGGTCCGTACTACAAAGGCGGTTTCAAACCAATCAAGGTTATTGTAGAACGTGGTTCAGACCGTGCCGCTCCACTGGGAACAGGTACAGTGAAAGTTGGTGGAAACTACGCCGCTGCGTTGAATATGTCAATTAAATCGCACGAAATGGGCTACGGCGCCGCTTTGTATTTGGATCCGAAAGAGAAAAAATACATTGACGAATGTGGTCCTGCTAACTTCTTTGCAATCAAGGGTGACAAATATATTACGCCCAAATCAACGTCAATTTTGCCTTCAATCACTAATATGAGTTTGCAGGCATTGGCTGAGAAAAAAGGTTTGACAGTGGAAAAACGTCAAATTCCATTGACGGAACTTGCTGAATGCGACGAAGCAGCAGAATGCGGAACAGCAGCAGTTATTTCGCCTATTTCGGCTGTATTCGACCCAGACGAAAACAAGACTTACACGTTTGGCGACCAAGTTAATCCAGGCAAAACCTGCGTTGACTTGTACAACACGCTTGTCGGCATTCAATATGGCGACATCGCCGACCCATTCGGTTGGATTTCGTTTGTGGAATAAAATATTTTTGTAGAGACGATGTGCACATCGTCTCTACTTTTTTAGGGAAAATGTTATCGCTCATTTCTTGGATAGATGCTGTTGTGACAATAGTTTTACTATTTGTCATTTTTTTTATTGCACACAATATCCAAGAAAAAAACATTGAACGTTTTGCGTATTACTCGCATTTCAAACGGGCTCTTTTTCTAAAAATCTTTTCTGGAATCATTTTTTGTCTTGTTTACGTGTTTTATTATGGTGGTGGCGATACCGAATATTATTACACGGGAACTCGCTGTATCCTTAGAATGGCGGGAAAAGATTTAGGAGCGTTCTTACGGTTGCTTATAGGGGAACGGACACTGGAACTGCGTTCGTTATTCGACATTCACACAGGATGGCCTACATACTTCAAAGACGCAAACTCGTGGGCAGTATGTCGTTTCTCTATCCCGTTCTATATTTTAGGATGTGGTTCCTATTTTGGAATGACAATGGTAATGAATACGTTATTATTTATTCCGTTTTGGCGATTTTATAAGATGATTCTTAGAATCTACCCAAAATCGGCAAACATCTCTGCCATTGCCGTGTTCTATGTTCCCTCGGTACTATTTTGGGGCTCGGGATTATTAAAAGACGGATGGTGCCTTGCTGGTGTTTTGGCAATATACGTTGCTTGTTACAATGTTTTTATACGAAAGCGGAATGTCATACTCAATGCATGTAAATACATATTTTGGGCATATATCCTTATTTCTATTCGACCATACGCCTTTTATGTCGTATTCGCTACAACACTGATTTGGATAGGTTCGAGATTTATAAAATCAATTGAAAGTGAGTTTCTCAAAGTAGCTTTTTTCCCTTTTGTGGCAATACTTTTGATAGCCGTTTTCAGTGTTTTCATCAATAATGCCGATAGTATTGCCGAGGGGCATTATACTACAATTGACGGTATGATGGAACAAGCCGTCATAATTCAGGACGATTTAAAACAAGATTATTATGGTAACAACAGTTTCGATATTGGACCATTTGATGCAAGTCTGACGGGTATGCTTTCAAAATTTTTCCCCGCTACTATTGCAGGTTTGTACCGACCATTTATTTGGGAGGCTCGAACACCGTTTATGCTTCTTGCAGGTATGGAAAACATTATCCTTCTGCTCTTTACGTTCTGGTTTATTTTGAAATTTAGACTAAAACTTATTTCAATTCTTCTTAAGGATGGATTTTTAAGTAGTATTGTCATTTTCGTAGTCGTTTTTGCCTTTTTCATCGGCCTGACCATTGCAAACTTTGGCGCATTGGTGCGTTACAGAATTGTCTTGCAACCTTTCTTTTGCTTGTTTATCGGACGACTATGGCATCTTGCCCAAGAACAAAAAATGAAAGAGGAATCCGAAGAAGAAATAGATATGCTTAACGAAAGCGAATCGCAACTGATTCACTAACTCAACCTGTCACGAAAATCGGCATAGCCAAATCTCCGTATGCATTCGTCGTTTCCGTTCTCGTGCTCAATCCAGATTGAGGGGTGTGTCACGCCGTTGAACGTGGTGGTTTTCACCATGGTGTAATGCATCATGTCCTCTAAAATGATAGTGTCGCCTACGTGCAATTCTTCCTTGAAATAATATGGCATCATAAAATCGCCGGCAAGACAAGAATTTCCGCCTAAACGATAGGCAAAACAACCGTCTGTTTTTTCCGAAAACGCATCGCGAACATTCGGACGATACGGCATTTCCAACGTATCGGGCATGTGAGCGGCAAACGAAACATCAAGTATCGCAGTAGGATTCTCGCCGTAGTTCACAATATCAAGCACTCGTGCTTTCAAAACACCTGTTTGCCAGCCAACTGCTCCGCCTGGCTCAAGAATCACGGCAACATCGTATTTTTTTTTGAAATCTTTGAGCAACTGAATCACGTGTTCGGGCTTGTAATCCTTGTGCGTAATCAAATGACCGCCACCCATATTCACCCATTGGGCAGACGAAAGCAAGTGACCGAATTTTTCTTCAAACGATTTCAAAACCCGTTCCAATGAATATGAGTCATTCTCGCACAACGCATGAAAATGAATACCATCAACGCCGTCGGGAAGACCGCTTGCCAATTGCGATGCAGGAATACCCAATCGGGAATTTGGCGAACACGGATTGTACATTTCGGTAGTTACGTCGCTGTAACCTGGATTAACACGTAATCCAACCGAAACACCGTATTGCTTGCAAATGTCTTTGTATTTTTCGAATTGCGACAAAGAATTAAACGTGATGTGCGAACTGCATCGTGCAATTTCGTCGAATTCCTCTGGAGCATACACAGGAGCAAACGTATGGGCTTTGGACCCCATATAGTCAACGCACAATTTTGCTTCAGCCAACGAACTCGCAGTTGCTCCTGCAAGATACTGACTCACAAGTGGAAACGATTTCCAAAGAGCGTAACCTTTCAATGCCAAGATAATGGAAACGCCTGCCTCTTTCGACACAAACGAAAGTTTCTCCAAATTCTTCCGAAGCAGTTTCTCTTCGAGAATAAACGCCGGAGACGGTATGTTGGGGTAATAGTTCGTCATAGTATTTTTTTGAACAATTCAGAAATCGTTATTTATTTATCTTAACCTTCAACGTCTCACCACTCTTGACCTCGTAGGTTTCCCCATACACTTTCAGATTCGGGACAAAACCTTTGGAAACGCGTATTTCAACAGAGGATTTCCCTACTTTTACAGTCATTACGGCATTTCTATATAAAATCGTAAACGAATATGACTTCCAACTTTTAGGGATATATGGTTCAAACGAAATGTAATTAGGTTGCACTCGCATTCCTGCAAAACCCTTCACTATTGCCAACCACGACCCCGACATGCTGGTAATGTGCAATCCGTCTTGTGCTTCCTTGTTGTAATCGTCCAAATCCAGGCGGGCCGTTCGCAAATACAATTTATATGCTTTTTCGCCATTACCGATTTTTGAAGCCACAACCGAGTGAATACATGGCGAAAGCGACGATTCATGCACACAGCGTGCCTCATAAAAATCGAAATTTCTACGAATCGTGTCCATCTCAAAGTCACTTTCAAAGAAATAAAGCCCCTGAACAACATCGGCTTGTTTTATGTAAGGCGAACGAAGAATTCTATCCCACGACCAATGTTGGTTTATAGGCCGTTGGTCGGCTGGCAAGTCGGCCACGGTAACCGCTTCTTTGTCCAAATAGCCATCTTGTTGTAGAATGATTCCGTATTTCTCGTCTGTCGGCAAATACATATTTTGCACTATATCGGACCAGCGAAGCACTTCCATTTCCTCAAAGGAAATTCGTTTCGCCATTTCCTGATATTGTTCCATAGCGACGCGTTTCACCCAACTAATGGTTTCGAGCGTATATCGCAAGCACCACTGTGCGAAATAATTGGTGTACCAGTTGTTGTTCACGTTGTTCTCATATTCATTCGGGCCAGTAACACCCAAAATCATATATTTACGCTTGATGGGCGATAAAATCACGCGTTGAGCCCAAAAACGCGAAATGCCAATCAGCACTTCCAAACCGTATTCAACCAAATAGGCCTTGTCGCCCGTATATGTCACATAATCGTAAATGGCGTGAGCAATGGCGCCATTTCGGTGAATTTCCTCAAAAGTGATTTCCCATTCGTTGTGACATTCGTCACCCGTCATCGTCACCATTGGATACAATGCGGCACCGTGAGTGAATCCCAGTTTTTCACCATTTTTAATTGCGCGGGGCAATTGTTTGTAACGATACAGCAGCAAATTTCGGGAAACTGTTTCAGGTGATGTTGACAAATAGAACGGGAAACAGAATGCCTCAGTGTCCCAATATGTCACGCCACCATATTTTTCGCCTGTAAATCCTTTGGGACCAATATTCAGACGGCTATCGTCACCCGTGTAGGTTTGTTGCAGTTGGAAGATATTGAATCTGATACCTTGTTGCGCCTTCACGTCGCCCTTGATGACGATATCGCTCAATTTCCATTTTTCCGCCCATGCTTTCTTATGTGCTTTCAGCAAACGTTCATACCCTTCTTTTTCAGCGGCTTCCACACGTTGCAACGCAATTTTTTCCAACGATTTTTCTTCGTAATTCAATGTGGAAACTTGTGCCGCATACTTCGTCAGCGTTATCGATTCGCCTTTTTTCAATTGTATCGTGGCAATTTCGCTTAACTGCAAATCTTCCGTTTTGTGCGTCGTGGAAACCTGTGCCGGAAAATCGTTTTTTATTGCCGTAGCCAACGAATATTGCGGCACGCCAAATGGATTTTGTTTTGTCTTATCGACTGCGACAACACGTCCTTTTGCGTTTTTGTGAGAAACCGACTCCCAAAAACACTCATTATAATTAGAATCTTGGTTGAAAACCTTTGATTGAATGAACGATTTTATCGTAAGTTCGCAATTTTTGTTCAACGTTTCTATCGTATATCGAATTGCTCCAACTTCAACCGAAACCATGCTGACGAATCGCTGACTGGTAATCAACAGACGAGTTTTGTCGGGCATTTCTACCTCACATTGTTTCGACAACGTGCCTTCCTTCATATTCAAGACACGCTCAAACGAGCGGATCTTCACCTTTGCCAAATCGAGCAATTTTCCGTTCACCCACGTATGAATGCCCGTCCAATTGGGAGCGTTGATGACTTTTGCGAAATAATCGGGATAACCGTTTTTCCACCAACCCACACGAGTCTTATCGGGGAAAAACACACCTCCGATATAGTTTCCTTGCAACGTTTTTCCAGAGTATGCCTCCTCAAAATTTGCCCGTTGCCCCATATGTCCGTTCCCAATACTGAAAATACTCTCCGCTATCATCTGACGGTCTGCGTCAAACTCTCGTTCTATGATATTCCACTCGTCTTCTACAAACATTTTCTTTGTTTTTTGTTCCGACACAAAGGTACAAACAGAAATCTGTTATTTTAGACAATAAATGAGATTTTTATTCGTCAAAATTTGCAGAAATAAGACAATACGTTATTTTTGTGGAGAAATAAATCTTGAGAATGAAAAAATTACTTCTTGCGCTCATATTATGGATGATTTCGTCTTGCGTTTTTTCACAAACTGCAAATTTCATCTTGCAAGACGATTCTCAAAAAATCCTTTGTTACACAGGGAATGCAACGAGAAACACCACTGCTTCGTTCCGAAACAAGTCAACGGGCTTTGGCGACGATTTCTTTTACGTGTGGAACTTTGGTGACAGTTCAATTGACTCGGTAAAAATCACCAAGACTGTTTCGGAGAACGCCTCGCACGAATACAGAACTGACGGCTTGTTTACGGTGAAAATGTTTGCCGTTAGTTCAAAATCATTTCCCGACAGCATCAAAAATGCCACTATTCTAAATGTCGATTTCATTTCAAACACGACAAACGATTCGGTAAATATTTCCGTATCATACAAGACAACAACAACGTATCAGTCAAACCTTCGTATTCCCAAATCGGAGTTTGCCCGTAAAACTTTGCCCTACGATATGGAAGTGTATAGTCCTTACGTTTCGGGCAACAATTTCAAATACGAGATTGACGACCCGAGCACCGATGACACACACACGGGAATTGAGTCGTTCGTGTATATTTTCAACGTAAACACAGAAAACTTCAAACCGCATAAAAACGATATGTGGAAATACTATTGGAGCATTTACGATGGAAAGACGCTTGTAAAGGAATTCGACATTGACTCGTTGGAATATCGCTACACATTTCCTCGCGAGAATTATAATCCTGGCTACAACGTTACTCTCAAAATAGCGCTCGACAGTTCTAAGTTCGAAGACCAAAACGACCTGCTCACCTACGATTTGGCAGAATGTGTCGCAAGCCAAACTATTCCAATTAAAGTGACGGATTATTTCTATGACGAAAGTTCACGGACAAACGACGACATTGACGACAGAAAAAACTCAATTCCTAACGTGTTCACTCCTGGAGGAAACGACGAAAACGAGGTGTTCTATTTCAACACAAACGGTATCGACACCTTCACTCTCTGGATTTACAACAACAACGGAACATTAGTTTATAAACAAGTGGCAAAAACAATTTCTTGGACAGGTGATGACAATTCTGGTCACGAATGCCAGTCTGGCACATATTATTATGTTGTAAAATCGACGAACGGCGACAAACGACACAACACCGCCGGACATATTCAGTTATTCCGCCAAAACTAATGAGGCAATGCAATCATTATTCAAGAAATATACAGAAACCGTATATTTTATTTTGCTTCTTCTTTGCTGCAGTGGCGTAATCTGGGGCAATTTCTGCATCACGCTCGTCACGTCAGTATTGTTCCTGTTTTGGATATGCAACGGAAATTTCACGCAAGGTTTCGCCACGCTCACTCACAGAAAGACGTCACTGTTCTGTTCCATCATTTGTTTGGCGATATTACTGCGGCTTGCCGTGCAAATACCCGACGAAGACGCCCTTCACGGACTGATAAAATATATTCCCCTCTTTGTTTTCATTCTCACGATAGGATGCCAAAGCGAGCTACAAAAAGAACAATTTCATCGTATAATGATGGTATTTGTTCTCTCTTTATTTATAAATACTATTGTTTGTTTCGTTCATTTTATTGTTACTCATACCGACACGGAGAATTTCAGAAATATTAGTTGGTTTATGTCATATCTTCGTTTGTCGTTATTTGTATTATTAGGTATTGCGATTTGTTCACATTACTTATTTTATCAAAAGGACATACTACTCAAACGCTATGAAAGAATCGGCTTGACCGTTGCCTTACTTTGGTTTGTGTCATTTTTAGTTCTTCTCAAGTCATTTACGGCCTACGTCATATTTGCATTCTTGTTTTTGTATTTCATTCTTTATCAAATACATAAAACGAATAAAAAACGAATTGTCATTTTAGGATACAGCATTATTGCCGTTGGCATTTTGAGTGTTTTTCTCGGAATTTATTCCGAAGCACGTTTTTTTCTACATCCCGACAAAGTTGAGATGGAAAATCTTGAAAAATCCACGCCTTACGGCAATGCTTATACACACGAGAAAGGCAGTCAGGTGGAAAACGGGCATTGGGCATATCTTTACGTTTGTCGCCAAGAGCTTGAAGAGTCGTGGTCGGCTCGCACGGGGCAATCCGTTTGGGAACAAAATGAAATCGGGCATATAACCTATTACACGCTCATTCGTTATATGGCCTCGAAAGGATTACGGAAAGATGCCACTGATTTCCAGAAACTGAGCGATGCCGACATTGACGCTGTAAAACAAGGTTTTACCAATTATAGATTTTTATCAAATTCCAATCCGCGAAAACGTTTGTACGAAATCTGCTGGGAATGGTTCAATTACCTTCACGACGGCAATCCCAACGGACATTCCATTACGCAACGGATAGAATTTCTGAAATGTGCATTTTCCACGTGGACCGACAATTTTTGGTTTGGAACTGGGGGCAAGATTCAATCCGAAATGTTTGCCCACTACCAAATAGCCGACAAACAACTGACCAACGACCATTGGTGCCTGCCACACAATCAATGGATGTTTTTTGCCGTTTCGGGCGGTGTTATCGGACTGATTTTGTTTGTAGTTTGTTTTATCGGAATGTTCGTCTTTTCTCGCCCCAAATGGAACACGATAACCATAGGATGGTTTATCATAGCGACAATCTCATTTTTCACCGAAGACACTATCAACAGCGAAGCAGGACAAGCATTCTTCGGACTGATGGGAGCAATTGTGTTGTTTGCGCAACCAAAACAAGAAACTATTCTTCAATAATTCCTCCTGCAACCAAATCGTCTCCTTCGTAAAATACTGCCGACTGCCCCGGAGTTACCGCCCATACGGGATTCTCAAAATGAACCTTGCACAGTCCCGATTCCATTGAAGTAATGGTACACGGAGCAGGTTGCGTATTGTAACGGATTTTCACCGAAAGATTGTCAATGTCTTGCAAACTCTCGTATTTTGAGAAATATAAATTCGACACGAGCAAATCGTTCGTCAGCAAATCGTCGCGGAAGCCAATGGTAATCTTATTTGTCTCTTTGTCAACATGTTGCACGTAGGCAGGAACTCCCAGGGCAATTCCCAACCCTTTTCGTTGTCCTATGGTATAAAACGGATAGCCCTCGTGCGTGCCGAGTTTCTTGCCGTCCATAGAAACATAGGTTCCTTTTTTCACTTTTTCTGAGAAATCTGGCACATATTGTTTCAGAAACGAGCGATAATCATCGTCGGGAATAAAGCAAATCTCCTGACTTTCAGCCTTTTGTACAAGTTCCACGAATCCATATTTGTTTGCCAATTCTCGAATCTCCGATTTTTGATATTGGCCAAGCGGAAACATCGTCTTTGCCAATTGTTCCTGCGACAAATGCCACATTACATACGACTGGTCTTTTGAAATGTCAACGCCACGAGTGACGAAATATCGTCCGTCCTTGCACGAAATCTGCGCATAATGACCTGTCGCAATTTTCTCACAGCCTAATTCCTCGGCTTTTTGCAAGATGGATTTCCATTTCACGTTGGGATTACACACCACGCACGGATTGGGTGTGCGGGCATTCATATATTCATCGACGAAATTCTTTACGACGCAGTTCTTAAATTCCGTGCGAACATCGACTACATAATGTGGAATGCCGATTTTTTCGGCGAAAGCACGTGCATCGTCAACAGCTTTGGAACTACAACAGCCGTTTTCTATTTCACCGCTATTCCACAACTGCAACGTAATGCCAACAATGTCATATCCTTGTTCCTGCAACAGCAACGCCGTGACACTGCTATCAATGCCACCACTCATCGCCACAGCCACTTTCATAGTCTCCATCGTTTCTTTTTGAATGTCCAAAATAGAAAAAAAGGCTGTCAAAACAAATTTGGCAGCCCTCTTTTTTCAACGAACATATTTTATTTTTGTTCTTCTGGTCTTGGTTGACGAGGAGGTCTTTCCATCAACGCTTTTCTTGAAAGTTTGAATTTACCTTTCTCTATACCAATCAGTTTCACTTCAATCACATCGCCTTCCTTCAAGTAATCAGAAACTTTGTTCACACGTTCCCATGCGATTTCCGATACGTGAAGCAAACCGTCTTTTTGTGGTAAGAACTCGCAGAAAGCACCAAATTCAACGATTGATTTCACCGTTGCCTTGTAAACTTTGCCAACTTCTGGTTCTTGTGAAATACCAAGGATGTATTCCTTAGCGGCATCCATACCTTCTTTGTTGTTACCCGAAATCTCAACAATTCCAAATCCGTCAACTTCTTCAATTGAAATGACAGTATTCGTACGGGCTTGAAGTTCCTGAATGTTTTTACCACCCGAACCGATAACGGCACCGATATAATCCTTGCCAATCTTCAACGTCTCGATTCTTGGAGCGTGTGGTTTCAAATCGGCACGTGGTTCAGCGATTGTTTCGGTGATTTTACCCAAAATGTGCAAACGACCTTCTTTTGCCTGATTCAATGCCTTTTCCAATACCTCGTATGACAAACCGTCAACCTTGATATCCATCTGCGTTGCAGTGATACCGTCAGCTGTACCAGTTACCTTGAAGTCCATATCGCCAAGGTGATCTTCGTCACCAAGAATATCCGACAATACCGACCATTTCACATTTCCCTTGTCGGTAATCAAACCCATTGCAATACCGGCAACCGGTTTCTTGATTTTTACACCTGCATCCATAAGAGCCAATGTACCAGCACAAACAGTTGCCATTGAAGAAGAGCCGTTCGATTCCATAATATCCGACACTACGCGAACGCAATATGGATAATCAGCAGGAATCATTCTTTTCAAGGCTCTCCATGCCAAGTGACCGTGACCGATTTCACGACGACCTACACCACGTTGTGCCTTTGCCTCACCTGTTGAGAATGGAGGGAAATTGTAATGAAGTAAGAATCTTTCTCTATCTTGAATCAATACTTCATCAATGATTTTTTCATCTTGTTTTGTACCAAGTGTCACGCTCGTCAACGATTGTGTTTCACCACGTGTGAAGATTGATGAGCCGTGAGGGCCTGGAAGATAGCCAACTTCGCACCAAATAGGACGGATATCGGTTGTCTTACGACCATCCAAACGTTTTCCTTCGTCCAAGATGCAACGACGCATAGCTTCTTTTTCAACAGCATGATAATAACGGTTTACCATTTCTGCCTTTGCTGCTGCCTCTTCTTCGTCCATAGAAGCAAGATATTCATCTCTGATTGCAGAGAAGTTTGCTTCACGTTCGTGTTTGTTTGTATTTTCCGATGCTGCAACGGCGTATGCCTTGTCGTAGCACTTGTTCCAAACGTCTTGGCGAAGTTCTTCGTCGTTTTCTTCGTGACAATATTCACGTTTTACCGTTTTACCAACTTCTGCCATCAACTCGTTTTGAGCGACGCACATAGGTTTGATTGCTTCGTGAGCGAATTTCAACGCATCGAGCATTTCTGCCTCAGAAACTTCATTCATCTCGCCTTCAACCATCAAAATGTTATCGTATGTAGCACCAACCATAATGTCGATGTCGGCACGTTCCATTTCCTCGAATGTCGGATCAATAACCAATTTGCCGTCAACACGGGCAACGCGAACTTCTGCTATCGGGCCACCAAACGGGATGTCCGATACTGCCAATGCAGCAGAAGCAGCCAATCCAGCCAATGCATCAGGTTGGTTCTTGCCGTCGGCAGAAATCAAAAGCACGTTCACGAATGTCTCAGCATGGTAATTGTCTGGGAACAATGGACGCAATGCTCTATCGACCAAACGAGCGGTTAAAATTTCATAATCTGAAGCTTTTCCTTCTCTCTTAGTAAATCCACCCGGAAATCTTCCAAACGAAGCGAATTTCTCTTTGTACTCAACAGTAAGTGGCATGAAATCAGTACCTGGAACTGCATCTTTTGCACTACATACGGTAGCCAAAACCATTGTGTCGCCCAAACGAACTACGACAGAACCATCGGCTTGTTTCGCCAATTTTCCCGTTTCGATTTCGATAGTACGACCATCACTTAATGTGATTACCTTCTTAAAAACTTGTAACATATCGTATTTTTTTTGTGTATATAAATTCGACTATTATAAATAGGAAAAGGCAACTTGAAAAAATTGCCTTCCCACTAATAGATTTTGTATCGTAAAATTATTTACGAATATTCAATTCCTTAATTAAGCTACGGTATTCTTCTATGTCGTGGTCTTTTAAATAAGCCAACAAATTACGTCTTTTACCAACTAATTTCAACAAAGAACGTTGTGTAACGAAATCTTTGTGATTTTCTTTCAATTTCTCGGTTAACGCATTGATTCTTTCTGTAAAGATTGCGATTTGACATTTCGTAGAACCTGAATCATTTGCTGATTTACCGTATTTCTTAATCAATTCAGCTTTTTTTTCTGTAGTTAAATACATAATACTCTATATTTTCTCTAAATCCGTTTTTCAAGACGCAAAAGTAATTGTTTTTCTTGAATTACAATACGCTACAATAATTTTTTTCAAAAAAAGTGAAAAGGTTACATCATAAGTATGTTTTTGGATTTTATCTTTTTTATATCGCTTGCAACGAAACGCACGGAATAATCATTTCTTCGAGTGATATGCCTCCGTGCTGGAACGTGTCTTTGTAGTATTTTGCGTAATAATTGTAATTGTTGGGGTATGCAAAAAAGTCTTGATTTGTCGAAAAAATGTAGGTCGAACTCAAATGACTCTTGGGCAGTCGTGCCTCAAGCGGTTTGGTAATCTCAAACACTTCTTTGGGATTGTATTGCAGTGCTTTGCCTTGTTTGTAACGCAAATTAGTGGGGATTGACTTGTCGCCCAACACTTTTATAGGATTCTGAATGTTGACAGAACCGTGGTCGGTGGTGATGATGAGATTGATTTTTTTGTGAGCAAGTTCCTGCAAGAGTTCAAATAGGGGAGAGTGGTTGAACCACGACACGGTGAGTGAGCGATACGCCGCCTCGTCGCTTGCAAGTTCCTTAATCATATTCATTTCCGTTCGTGCATGCGAAAGAATGTCAATGAAATTGTGCACCAAAACCGAGAAATGACATTGCGAAATCTTGTAAATCCTGTCGGAAAGTTTCTTTCCTGAGTTGATTGACGTGATTTTGTCAAAATAGATTTTTTCGTTGTAGCCCAGTCGTTTCAGTTGAGTGACGAGCATTTCTTCTTCGTGAAGATTTTTCATCTCGTCTTCTTCGTCGTCAACCCAAAGTTCGGGATAAAGTTTCTCGATGTCGGCCGGCATCAGTCCCGAAAACAGGGAATTACGAGCATATTGCGTTGTTGTGGGTAAAATGCTGAAATAGAGAGAATCCTCGGTCACGGTATAGTATTCGCTCAACAAGGAACGAAGGGCAATCCAGTGGTCGTAACGAAGATTGTCGAGCACGAGCAACAAGGTTTGTCGGTCTTTTTTTATTTCGGGAAGAACTTTTTCCTTGATGATGTTTGGTGACAAGATAGGTTTTTCGGTGCAATTGGGTTGAAACCACGACACGTAGTTTTTCTTGATGAATTTTGCAAAATTCACATTCGCGTCGTTTTTCTGCATAAGGAGCAAGTCGTTCATGCTATGGTCTTTCGACTGTTCCAACTGCATTTCCCAGTACACCAAGTGCCTATATAGTTCAATCCAGTCCTCGTGCGTGCGTGCATTTGCTATTTCCATACCAAGTTGCGAGAAATCGCGTTGGTATTTCATCGTCATATTTTGCGACAGCAAGTCGTTTTTGTTGAGGTTTTTTTTGAGAGCCAACAAAATTTGATTGGGATTTATAGGTTTTATCAGATAATCGTTGATTTGCGAGCCGATTGCCTTGTCCATGATGTTTTCTTCCTCGCTTTTGGTAATCATGATGACGGGAAGTTCGGGATGTTTTGCCTTTATCGACTCCAAGACTTCTATGCCGCTCAGTCCGGGCATTTGTTCGTCAAGAAACACAATGTCGAAATTCTGGTTCGAAACTTCTGCAATAGCGTCGTTGCCGTTGTTTACAGGATGAACGGCATATCCCTTCGCTTCGAGGAATAAAATATGTGGCTTGAGCAACTCTATTTCGTCGTCAGCCCAGAGTATATTGATTTGTCGCATAATAATAAATTCTAATATAAATATATAACGGCAAGAAAATCGGTTTAGTATTACAAGACTATGGTATTAGTTTTATGATGGCATACGATTGACCTGGCATAGTTGCCGTAACATTGTTTTCGTTGTGTTGAATTTCGAAGGTGTCGCCAGCCAATAGTTTTGTCGTCGAAAAAGGCACATTGACATTGAACGTCGCTGAAACTTCTTTGCCCGACGGATTGAGCAATATCATCACAACATTGTCTCCGTTTGCTCTTGCATATACAAATGGATAATTATCTTTTTCGGCGTAGAGAGGTACAAATTCCGCATAATTGGCCAAAGTTGGTTCTGTATGACGAAGTTCTATGAATTTTCGTGTCTTGTTGAGCAAAGAATTGGGGTTGGTCTCTTGTGCGTCAACATTTGGTGCGTTTTGTGCCGTATCTACGGGCAAATAAAGTTTTTCGGCAGAAGCAGTAGAAAAGCCAAGATTTTTGCCTGCCGACCATTGCATAGGCGTTCTTGCTCCGTTGCGAGGTTTATATGCTCCTTCAACCTGTGGCCACGATGTTGGCATTTGTTTCATACCGATTTCGTTTCCGTAATAAATAAAAGGCACGCCTGGCATAGTGAATCCAAAGGCGAAAATTATCTCCATATCTTTGTCGGTGCGGTTGTTGCACAATCGGGCATTGTCGTGGTTTCCAAGAGGAAGACAGATGTACCCCTTGCCTTTTGTTGCTTCGTATTGTGTCATATAATTTTCCAGAAATTCGGTGATGTTGCCCTTTCCTTCAACATCGAAGAAGCTATGTCCTTCCGAGAATCCGTTCAAGATTCGCCAGTCTTCTTTTTGGAACAAATCGTTATAGCCGTTGAACCAGTGGAAGAAATCTACGTGGAAGCAGTTGTCCAAGGCGTCGATAGGGTACGACCATTCGGCAACCATAAAGGCATTAGGATATTCTTGCTCTAAAAGATGACGAATATCTCTCCAAAATTCTTTGGTTGCATTTACGTGAGTGTTGAAGAATTGCTCGTTTCCCACCACGTTGGCATCTTTTGTAAGAGCACCTGCCATATCGGCACGAAATCCGTCGGCTCCCATATCCATCCAAAAACGAAGCACGTTTTTCATTTCTTCTTTTAAGTTTAAGATATCGGGGTGGTCGGGAGGAAGTTGCCACGAATAGTTTGAATCGGGGAGTGCGAATCCGTAATTCAGTGCGGGTTGACAATAGTAGAAGTTTCTCATATATTGTCCGTTACGCTCTCCGTATCCTTTTATGAAATCGCTTGCATATTCTTCTGGTGGATTTTTCCATACGTTGTCGGTCCAAATGTACCAGTTGGTGTATTTGTTTGTGTCTTGTCGGGCTGATGCCTGAAACCAAGGGTGTTCCATAGAAGTGTAGCTTGCCACAAAGTCAAAAATTACGTGTAATCCGCGTTTATGGGCTTCGGCAAACAATTGTTTCGCATCGTCGTTCGTTCCATAGCGGGGAGCCACTTTTTTGTAGTCGGAAATGTCGTAGCCGGCGTCGGCAAAGGGAGATTCAAAGAAGGGATTGAGCCAGATTGCATCAACGCCAAGACTTTTTACATAGTCAAGTTTTTGAATGATTCCTTGCAAATCGCCGATTCCGTCACCATTGGAATCGTAAAATGTTTGCGGGTAAATTTGATAAAAAACCGCATTTTTAGCCCATTGAGGGATGTTGGGAATTTGGCATGTTCCCGTTATCTCTTTTGCTTTGTACGTTTCATTGTCATTTTTTTTCGTTGAACATGAAAAGAATGACAGAGACAGGAATAATAAAATGGTATTTTTTGTCGTAAATAAACGATGTATTTTCATAAGTTTACTTGTTTACATTACACGAGTTAATGTAACAAAGATAAAAAAAATGTAAAACAAAAAAAGCACCCGAAAAGGTGCTTTTTTATGTATCAATTGTGTCTAATTATTTGTTGCATGTGTCGCACGGATGTGATACCGGCGGCTGTGGCACTGATTGACTTGAATGAGGAGAAGCAACTGGTTCCCAAATATACACTATGGAATCGTGAACATTGTCGCCTTCGCCCACTTGCACAACAACTT
>JAEEGL015146599.1_pt1 | contig 24993 bp, 21 predicted proteins | sample 9134231 | NCBI WGS metagenome assembly JAEEGL01 (sample SAMN16246548, study PRJNA631951) | gut metagenome | biome: gut microbiome; feature: rumen; material: fiber-attached | host: Bos | place: Iran: Karaj | collected 2018-10 | reverse complement strand
TCATCATCGGGCACTGCGTGTCGGATATCCGGAAGTCATCTACTGTGAAAATAAAGCCTTGCAGCACATCGAAGGCATCGTGCGCAACATGTTGGAGCGGGGCAGCAACGTTCTGGCGACCCGGGCATCTCATGAAGCCTATGAGGCTATCCTGAAAGTTGCGCCGGACGCGGAGTACCATGAACTGGCCCGTATCGTTACGGTCAAGCGCAATGAGATCCCGATGGTGCCAGGTACGATCCTGATTGCGACGGCAGGTACAGCCGATATCGCCGTGGCGGAAGAAGCGGCCGTGACCGCGGAAATGCTGGGCAATCCGGTCACCCGCGTGTACGACGTGGGTGTCGCAGGACTGCACCGGTTGCTGGCCCGCATGGACGTCATCCGTTCCGCCAACGTGGTCATCTGCGTGGCGGGCATGGAAGGAGCGCTCGCCAGTGTCGTCGGCGGCCTCATCGATAAGCCGTTGATCGCCGTGCCTACCAGCGTAGGATATGGTGCCAGTTTCCATGGCCTTTCCGCACTGCTGACCATGCTCAACAGCTGTGCCTCCGGTGTCGGTGTCGTGAACATCGACAACGGCTTCGGTGCGGCTTATCTTGCCAGCAACATCAATCGTATCAATCTGCATACAGAGGAGAAACAATCATAATATGATGGCACGTTTTACCAAACAGGCGCAGCGGGCGGTCGATCTTGCCAAAGAAGCCGCCATGGAGCTGCACTATGGATATATCGGCACAGAGCACCTGCTGTTAGGCCTGATCCGTGAGGAGACAGGTCTTGCAGCGCGTGTACTGAAACAGGACGGTATCACTGAGGAGCAGATCCTCATGATGATCCAGCGCCTGGAAATGGAGCCCGATCCCGGTGCCGGCGAACCCCAGTTCACCCCTAAGAGCAAGAAGATCCTGGGTGCAAGCGCCCAGGAGGCCATGCGTCTGGGCACCATGATGGTGGGTACGGAGCACCTGCTGATCGCCCTGCTCAGGGAGCGGGAATGCCTGGCGGTCCGTTTCATCGTCATGTCCAACGTCAGCCCGCAGACGATCTTCGGGCATCTGATCCAGGCCATCCGCGGCGGCCATCAGGAAGAGATGCCGCGCATGGACGAGGGTGAGCCGCAGGAGGGGACCCCGACCTTGGATAAGTACAGCAGGGATTTCACACGCATGGCAGCGGATCATCTGTTCGATCCGATCATCGGCCGGGAGCAGGAGATCCAGCGCATCATCCAGATCCTGAGCCGCCGTACCAAGAACAATCCCTGCCTCATCGGTGAACCTGGCGTGGGCAAGACTGCCATCACAGAAGGACTTGCACAGCGCATCGCCGATGGCATGGTGCCGGAAAGCATGAAGAACAAGCGGGTGGTCAGCCTGGACATGGCCTCCATGATCGCGGGGACCAAGTATCGCGGTGAATTTGAGGAGCGCATGAACAAGGTCCTGGGCGAGATCTACCGTGCGGGCGACGTCATCCTTTTCGTGGATGAGCTGCACACCTTGATCGGGGCGGGAGCCGCGGAAGGAGCTTTGGATGCTTCCAACATCCTGAAACCGGCGCTGTCACGTGGCGAAGTCCAGCTGATCGGCGCCACCACCCTGGATGAATATCGTAAACATGTGGAAAAAGATGCGGCTCTGGAACGCCGTTTCCAGCCGGTCCGTGTGGAAGAACCTACGGAAGAAGAATCTGTCCGCATCCTGGAAGGGCTGAAGGATAAATTCGAGACATTCCATAATGTGACCATCACGGACGATGCGGTCGAAGCCGCGGTCCGCTTGTCCAAACGTTATATTTCCGACCGTTTCCTGCCGGACAAGGCCATCGACCTGATCGATGAAGCGGGTTCCAAGGTGCGGCTGCGTGTATATACTATGCCGCCGGAGATCAAAGATCTGGAGGACCGGCTGGAGGAACTGAAGCGGGAAAAAGAAGAGTCTGTCTCCACCGAGGATTTTGAAAAGGCCATAACCATCAAGCAGACGGAGAACCAGCTGCGCAAGCGTCTGGAGCAGGCGCGGATGGAGTGGGAGCAGGGGCAGACCCACGATACAGACGTGGTCGACGAGCAGACCATCGCGGATATCGTCGCCCAGTGGACCGGGATCCCGGTCACCCGGCTGGCACAGGAAGAAAGTGAAAAACTGAGGGATCTGGAGCAAACGCTCAAAGGCCGGATCATCGGTCAGGATGAAGCAGTGGCGGCCGTGGCCAAAGCTATCCGCCGCGGCAGGATCGGTTTGAAGGATCCCAAGCGTCCCACCGGCTCTTTCCTGTTCCTGGGCCCGACCGGCGTAGGAAAGACAGAGCTGTCCAAAGCGCTGACAGAAGCTTTGTTCGGAGATGAGAACGCGCTGATCCGTGTGGACATGAGTGAATACATGGAGAAGCATTCGGTATCCAAACTCATCGGTTCGCCTCCGGGCTACGTCGGGTTTGAGGATGGCGGCCAGCTCAGTGAGAAGATCCGCCGCAGACCCTATTCGGTCATCCTTTTCGATGAGATCGAGAAAGCACATCCGGACGTGTTCAATATCCTGCTGCAGGTGCTGGACGATGGCCGCATCACGGATTCGCAGGGCCGTGTCGTAGACTTCAAGAATACGGTCATCATCATGACCTCCAACGCGGGGGCGCGCAGTATCGTAGCGCCGAAGGACTTAGGCTTCGTCACGGATCATGATGCCAAGCACGAGTATAAGCAGATGCAGCATAACGTCATGGAAGAGGTCAAACGTTTGTTCCGACCGGAATTTCTGAACCGTCTGGACGAGATCATGGTCTTCCATATGCTGAGTGAGGAGCACATCCGTGATATCGTACGGCTGCTGTTCCGGCAGCTGGCCGAGCGGGTGCAGGAGAACGTTGGGATCACGCTGGAGATCGATGATGAAGCCACAGCGGTGTTGGCCAAAGAGGGCTTCGATCCTGCCTTCGGTGCCCGTCCGCTCAAGCGCGCGCTGCAGAACAAAGTTGAGGACGTGCTGGCCGAGAAGATCCTGGAAGGAGCCATCCAGGAGGGTGACAAGGTCCTGGTCGGCGTCACCGAGCATGAAGGAACGAAGGAACTGAGTTTCAAAAAATAACAGGAGCATCATGGCGAAGAAAAAAGAAAGCTATATCTGTTCATCCTGCGGATATGTGTCCTCCAAGTGGATGGGACAGTGCCCGCAGTGTGGCAGCTGGAATACGCTGGAGGAGATGGAGGCTTTGCCGCAGGAAGCGGCGCCGGCACGGGCCAAGACCCAGGTCGTACGGCCGAAAGAGATCAAGCCGTTGAAAGATATCACTGCTGACAAAAGCCGACGCTATGTCACAGGTGTCGGGGAGTTCGACCGCGTACTCGGCGGCGGACTGGTCCGGGATTCCTTGCTGATCCTTGCCGCTAAACCCGGTGCGGGCAAATCGACACTGCTGCTGCAGACCGCACAGTGCGTGGCGGAGCAGGGGCATACGGTCCTCTATATTTCCGGTGAGGAAAGCGAGAGCCAGATCCGCCGGCGGGCTGAACGCATCCTGTCCGGCATCCACCCGAAGATCTGGGTCTATGCCACGACCAGTATGAATCAGATCCTTGGCGCCGTTCAGGAGACGGACCCTTCGGTGATGATCATCGATAGTATCCAGACCATGGCGCTGGATGAGAATGCCTCCCGTCCGGGATCTCCGACCCAGGTCATGGAATGCACACAGTTGCTGATGAAGCTTGCGAAGGATCCGGACCATCCGCGGGCGATCCTGATGGCCGGTCAGTTAACCAAAGATGATGAGCTTGCCGGCGTTCGCTCATTGGAGCATATGGTGGACACCGTGCTCTACATGGAAGCGGACAATGGTGAGGAACTGCGCATGCTGTCCGCGACCAAGAACCGCTTTGGAAGCACCGGAGAAATGGGATTCTTCACGATGGAAGAAGATGGCCTGAAGGCGATCGACAACCCTTCTGAATATTTCATGACCCGCAGGACAGCGGGACAGGAAGTAACGGGCAGTGCACTGACGGTCGTCAAGGAAGGCACGCGGCCTGTCATCGCGGAGGTCGAAGCGTTGGTCTCACAAAGCTTCACACCGTATCCCTCACGCATCTCCGAGTGTATGAAACGAGACCAGCTTTCCACGCTGATCTCCATCCTCGAGCAGCGGGGCGGTCAGCCATTATACGATAAAAATGTGGTCATCAAAACGACGGGTGGACTGAAACTGAACCAGCAGTCGGCCAATCTCGCAGTGATCATGGCGATCGTGTCCTCTTCGCTGCGCAAAAGCATCCCGGTGGATCACGTGTTCATCGGAGATGTAGGATTGACCGGAGAGTTGAAGAAAGTGCCGCAGATGGAAAGCAGGATCCGAGAACTGCAGCGGATGGGCTTCAAACGGGTCTATATACCTGCAGGAGCATTGCGGCGGGAAGTACAGGATAAATATCAGAATATCGAGATCAAAGCCTTGAGGACCTTGTCACAGGTGCTCAGAGACGTGTTCGGGGATATCAAACCGGTATTCTAAGGAATTCAGGAGGGAAACCAATGCTGGATTACGAGAAGGAAAAAGAGAAAAAAGCCTTCAAAGAAATGACCTGGGCTCAGAAAAGGGAGCATATCAAGGAATACTATCGTATGCCCATCCTGCTGGGACTCGTGGGATTATTCATTTTAGGATGGGCCTTGAACCATTATGTGATCAATCCGCCGAAAGATCCTTCTGTCAACATCACCTTCCATTCCATCGAGATCGATGGTGTAGCAGCGGTACAACTGGGCAAGAGCCTTCGGGAGCCATTCCCTGAATTGTTCGATAAGCGTCATGAGGTCGAGATCATCACCAATCAGGTCGGCCTGGATTCCATGGGCAACGGTGAGGATGAATACGCTTCCGCCATGAAGATGCTGGCGATGATGTCGGCGAAGAGCATAGACCTGGTCATCGGGGATTCGCTGGCCATGCAGGCGGATGCCTATAATTCCTACCTGATGCCGCTCACGGACGTATTCACTGAGGAAGAACTGGAGAGGATCCGGGAACTGGGATACGTTCAGGAGGACGCGGATTCCTGCATCATCGAGGTCGGCCCTGGAGATTACGATGAAAATGGTTATCCGATCCAGCTGGATCCGGTACCGTTCATGGTCGATATCTCCGGAAACTTCAACGTCCGCAAGATCATCAGTGGAGAGCCGACGTACATCGGCTTTGCGGCCAATGCACAACATCTGGAAGAAGCGAAGAAGATATTTTGGTACTTTTTGACCGGCGGAGAATAAGCCGTTTATATTGACAAGGTCTTTTAAAAACAGGTACAATATCATCAGTCAAATATGATCTAAAGGAGACATGATATGGCGATCGAGTACACAAATGCCGGCGTAAACGTTGAAGCAGGGTATGAAGCGGTCAAATTGATGAAAGCGCATGTGCAGCGCACCCTGAACGATCGTGTGGTCACCGACCTTGGCGGTTTCGGCGGCCTGTTCTCTCTGAAGGGACTGGATATGGAGGAGCCGATCCTGGTCTCCGGCACGGATGGTGTGGGCACCAAGGTCAAACTGGCATTCCTGTTGGACAAACATGATACCGTCGGTATCGATGCTGTCGCGATGTGCGTCAATGACGTCATTTGCTGCGGCGCCTCCCCCTTATTCTTCCTGGATTATATCGCCTGCGGCAAGAACGATCCTCAGAAGATCGCGGATATCGTCAAGGGCGTGGCGGAAGGCTGTGTGCAGAGCCACAGCGCATTGATCGGCGGTGAGACGGCCGAGCATCCGGGCTTGATGCCCGTCGATGAGTACGATATCGCCGGATTCTCCGTAGGTATCGTGGATAAAAAGAAAGTGATCGATGGAAGTACGGTCTGTGCTGGCGATGCGTTGGTCGGTCTGGCTTCTACCGGCTTGCACAGCAACGGTTTTTCCTTGGTGCGCAAGGTCTTCGGTCTGGACGAAGCCGACGCGAAGGAACGTCTGGCGGCGTATTATCCGGAACTTGGCGCGACTTTGGGCGAGACGCTCCTTACACCGACGCGCATTTACGTGCAGGCAGTGGAAGCGCTTGGAAAAGCGGTCACGATCAAGGCCATCAGCCATATCACCGGCGGCGGCTTCTATGAGAATATTCCGCGGATGCTGCCGGATCATACCAAGGCAGTCATCGAAAAAGGCACCTGGGACATCCCGCCTGTTTTCGGCCTGCTGCAGAAGACCGGTGAAGTCAGCGAGCATGGTATGTTCAATACCTTCAACATGGGCATCGGCATGCTGATCGCGGTTGCCGCCGAGGATGCGGAAAAAGCAGTCGAAGCGCTGGAAGCGGCCGGACAGAAAGCTTTTGTGATCGGCCATGTAGAGGCATCCGAAGCCGAAGAACCGGAGGCGATCCTGTCATGAGAACAGCAGTCCTGGTATCCGGCGGCGGTACCAATCTGCAGGCATTGTTCGATGCAAAAGCCCGCGGAGAGATGCCGGAGGTCGAGTTCGTCTGTGTGGTAAGCAACCGTAAGAAAGCCTATGCGCTGGAACGCGCCAGACAGCAGGGGGTCGAAGCCCTGTATCTGCCCACCGTACGTTTTGCCGATACGGATAGTTACAATGCAGCTTTGCGGGACCTGCTCAAAGAACGTCAGGTGGAAGCGGTCGTGCTGGCTGGCTTTTTGGTCGTACTGTCTCGTCCCATGACGGAAGCCTTTCCGATGCGCATCATCAACGTGCATCCTTCCTTGATCCCTTCGTTCTGCGGGGATGGATTCTATGGGCTGAAAGTGCATGAAGCGGCGCTTGCCCGCGGTGTCAAGGTCAGTGGGGCGACGGTCCATTTCGTGGATGAAGGCACCGATACCGGTCCGATCATCCTGCAGAAGGCAGTTGAGATCGAGCAGGGGGATACGCCTGAGGTGCTGCAGCGCAAGATCATGGAGCAGGCAGAATGGAAGCTGCTTCCGCATGCAGTGGAACTGTTGGCGGAAGGCAGGCTGCATGTGGAAGATCATAGAGTTACGATAGAGGAAAGATCATGAAGATATTAGTCGTAGGAAGCGGCGGACGCGAGCATGCGATCGTCTGGAAACTGAAACAGAGCCCGAAATGCACGGAGATCTTCTGTGCACCCGGCAATGCTGGTATCGCACAGGACGCGGCATGTGTGAAGATCGCGGCGACGGACATCCCCGCATTGGTGGCATTCGCGAAGGAGAAGCAGATCGATCTGACGGTCATCGGTATGGATGATCCTCTGATGCTGGGCGTGGTCGATGCTTTTGAAGAAGCAGGCCTGCGTGTTTTCGGTCCGCGTAAGAACGCTGCGATCCTGGAAGGCAGCAAAGCCTTCTCCAAGGAGCTGATGCACAAATATGGCATCCCCACGGCGGATTTTTGGGAATTCACCGAGAGCGAAGCCGCCAAGACGTTCTTGAAAGAGCATGACACCTATCCCATCGTGTTGAAGGCCGATGGCCTTGCCCTTGGTAAGGGTGTCCTGATCTGCAATAATGAAGAGGAAGCGATGGCCGGTGTCGACGAGATCATGGTCTCGAAAAAGTTCGGCAGCGCGGGTGACTGCATGGTCATCGAGGAATTTATGACCGGTCCGGAAGTGTCTGTTCTGTCCTTCTGTGATGGAACGACGGTCCGACCCATGGTCAGCGCGCAGGATCATAAGCGGGCGTTCGACCATGACCAGGGGCTCAATACCGGTGGTATGGGTACGTTTTCACCCAGCAAATACTATACGCCGGAGATCGCGGCATTTTGTGAAGAACATATCTTCAAGCCGACGGTCGCGGCGATGCAGGCGGAAGGCCGCACCTTCAAAGGTATCATCTTCTTCGGTTTGATGCTGACACCGAACGGCCCGAAAGTTCTGGAGTACAACGCGCGTTTTGGCGATCCTGAGACGCAGGTGGTACTGCCGCGCCTGAAGGGCGATCTGGTAGATATCTTCGAAGCCTGCATCGATGGCACGTTGGAACAGGTGCCGATCGACTGGGAGGACAATGCGGCGGTCTGCATCGTACTTGCCTCCGGCGGATATCCGGTGAAATATGCCAAGGGATATCCGATCGAAGGGCTGCACGCCTTCGATGACCGTGATGATATGATGATCTTCCATGCGGGCACAGCCCTGAATGAAGAAGGTCAGATCGTCACTTCCGGCGGTCGTGTCCTGGGCATCGTAGCGCTGGACAGGACCCTGGATGAAGCAATCGCAAAGGGATACGAGAATCTGCCGCAGGTACATTTCAAGGATGTGCATTTCCGTACCGATATCGGTAGGAAATAAACCATCACGATGTGTCGATCATGAGCTTTAGGTAATATTTTGATCCATATGGGAGCCTCGAAAATGAAAAAACGCTTCTTTTTCGTGTTGTTGACCATTCTGGCGGTCAACCTTTGCGCATGCGGTAAGAATGCTTTCTCAAACGATATGTCTGAGGTTTCTGAAAGCAGCAAGGATTCCATCTCGATTGAAAGATCGGATGTTCCGAAACAGGAAAGCGCGGAAGGATCTTCTTCGGAAGCACACGAAGAAAGCGATAGCAGTACAGCGGCCGAAAGTAAAGAAGCCGCGCCGCAGATCGGAGAACAGAAGCAGCTGGACTGGAGAGGAGTGTATCTCTACGGTGGAGAGGATGGAGAGGTCCTGATCGTTCGCGGTGTTTCCGATGATACGGTGTATGGTAGCTACATTTTCATCACAGCAGTAGGTGATTACGGTGCACGTGAATTCTCTTGGCCTCTGGATCCGGACGATCCGTACCGCGCTTCCGAATTATTCCAAAATGGAGTAGATCATAATTATTTTGAGCTAGGTGAAGACCGGATCCATGTCGATTATCCCGATGGATGGTGGGAGGATCGGGATTACCTTTATTTCTGCCCGGTGGAGCGGGAAGATCAGTATCCGGCGCATCCCTACCTGTCTCATCTCGATGGATCTTCCGACGATGCAGAAACACATGAGCCTTTTTATGGGATCTGGGTCGTAGGCACACATGATCCTGATGAAGCACAGCAGTATGCAGATGCTTTGCAGAAGGCCGGTTTCGACGGAGCGGTCTATGTCACGACCGACTGGAGCGATCTGAACAGCGAGCACTGGTATGTTGTATCCGCAGGTGCATACAAGACGGAAGCAGCAGCAGAGGAAGCCCTCTCAAAAGTACATACAGCCGGTTGGCAGGACGCTTATGTGAAGTACACAGGCGACTGGCAGGGTTGAAACAGATCAAAAAAGAACGGTTCAAGGAAGTTCCTCGAACCGTTTTTATGTTTCATGGATTCAAGCTTTACCAGATCTGCTGTGCCAACCAGACCACGCCCGGGATCGTAATGACAGAAAGCAATGTGGAGATCACGACCGTCTCGACCGCGTAGGTGTAGTCTTTATTGTGCAGCTGGGCATAGACTGCGACATTGGAGCCTACCGGACAGGCGGCCGCGATCAGAATGGCCAGTTTCAGATCCATCTGCGAAGACGGGATCAGGCTCAGCAGCAAAAGACTGATGGCGGGTATGACAAGAAGCCTTACGGCGGAAACCGCATAAAGTTTTCCTCTGCGGATCATGGCCGGAAGATCCGTTTGTGCCAGATAAATACCTACCGTAAACATGGCCAGCGGTGTATTCAGGTTGGCAATAAAGCTGACAACACTTTTTGCCATTTCAGGCATCTTCAGGCCGCTCAGGAAAAAGAACAGTCCGATCATGATGGCGATCATGAAAGGCGCTGTAATGACTTTCTTGAACGACAGGCCTTTTTTCTCGCCGGTCATGATGGCCACGCCATAAGTCCACTGCAGCAGATTCAGAAATGCAATAAAGGCGGCCACATAGAATACCGCGCCTTGCGACAAGGAACTTACGATCAACGGAACGCCGAAGAATCCCGGATTAGAGAAGGCGGAAGCGAAACCCGCGATGGGATCCTTCTTAAAGAACAGGCGGGAGACAACGATACAGACCACCAGGATCACAGCAGCGGCCAATGCACTGAGGCCGAGACCGGTCAATGTCTCCTGGGTCCGTTCTACCTGGAATCCATTGATGATGACGCATGGAAGCGACAGGAAAATAAGAATATTCCCGATGCTCTTGCTTCCTTCCATGGAGATCTTCTTTGTGCGGAACATGAGAAAACCGATCCCGGAAAGAAGGAACATGATCAAAACTTGTTTAGCTAATGTCAGAACCATGATCAAAACCCGCCTTATTCCTGAATTTGAATGGTAAAGCTGTAGGTCCGGCCAGTCGGTGACTACGACGAGCGCTTTTGCTTCTTGGTCCAGTATAGCATAACCAAGGAAAGATGTAAAACTAAAATCACAGTATCTTTATGCTCTTAAAGCTTTACATTTTATCCAGAACTAAGTTACAATGTAGGAAAAGCTTGAGAATACGTCTCATTAAGGAGGCTGAAATGTTCAAACAGAAGATCAATGAAAACTGGCAGGTTTGGAAAGACACGAATCCTTTTGAGTTGGTCGCGGCCGTCCCTCCGGATGCGAAGACGGTGGATCTGCCGTATGATGCCATGCTGCGGGAAGAGCAAAGTCCTGACAGTGTGAATGGTGGGGCAACGGGTTTTCTGGATGGCGGCGCATATAAGTATCATAAATCGCTCTGGATCCCGGAGGATTGGAAGGGCAGCCGTATCTACCTGTACTTTGAGGGCGTGTACAGGCAGGCATCGATCTTTGTCAATCAGTCTCTGGCCGGGGAGAGAGCCTTCGGCTACAGCGAGTTCATAGTAGAGATACAGGACTATGTACGCTTCGGTGAAGAGAACGATCTGCTTGTCGGCGTGAAGTGCGGAAGCAGCAACAGCCGCTGGTATAGTGGAGCAGGCATCTATCGGAATGTGTGGCTGCTGCATGGTCCCGCAGTACATGTAGAACCAGTATCGCTTCATATGGTAACGGAAGAGGTTCAGGAAGATGGCGCTCTGGTCCAGGTACAGGCATCGATCTGCAACGATTCCCTGACTGCGGCTACCGTGAGCGCTCAGATCCGGATGCAGGATCCCGATGGACAGACTGTCGCCTGCAGAACGTTTCCTGTGCGCATCCGCGGAGGACAGAAGGTGGAACTCCGGAAACGCTTCTTCCTGAAACAGGCCAGATTGTGGAGCGATCTGTCGCCGGAATTGTATACGGTCGAAGTCACCGTGGACGATGACGTGGATCAAGTGGTGACAGGCATTCGAAAGATCACTGTAGATGCCCGCCATGGCCTTCAGGTGAATGGACGGACCGTTAAGCTGCGCGGCGCCTGTGTACATCACGATCAGTTTCTGTTGGGAGCAGAAGCGTGGGAGGACAGCGAATATCGCAGGATCCGCCGATTGAAAGAGGCAGGATTCAATGCGGTCCGTTCCGCGCATAACCACGCGTCGCAGGCGATGCTCGATGCCTGCGACCGGCTCGGCGTTTACGTGATGGATGAGCTTGTCGACATCTGGAACAAGGCAAAAAGCACCTATGATTACAGCCTGGATATTGAGGGAAATTGGGAAGCGGATGTCCGTTCCATGGTGCTCGCGGACCGCAATCATCCTTCCGTCGTGCTATATTCCACAGGCAATGAAATCTTCGAAATAGCAACTGAAAAAGGAAATGAGATGAGTCGTGCCATCGGCGACGCTTTCCACCATTTGGATCCGACCCGGTTCACGACAAACGGGATCAATGGTGCCTTTGCGGCTGGTGATGGCCTTTCGGATATTGTAAAAGATATCACAGGACATCGTCCCGGACCGGGCGACGTCAATGTCTTTATGGCTGCTTTAGCTATGCATATGCCGGAGATCACCCAGCATCCGATCATCAGCGGGATCCTGGAGAAACTGGAAAGCACCATGGATGTGCTGGGATATAATTACATGACGGCCCGCTACCTGGCGGATTCCGGACGGTATCCGGATCGGGTGATGGTCGGCAGCGAGACCTACCCAAAGCAGATCGCCGAAAACTGGGACGTCATCAGCCGGTGCAGTGCCGTCCTGGGTGATTTTACCTGGACCGGATGGGATTACATGGGTGAAGTCATGCCACCATTCCCGAATCTTGTCAGTCAGGGCGGAGATCTGTCTGCAATCGGTGTTCGCAGGCCTGCCTCTTTCTACAGAGAGATCGTATTCGGTCTTCAAAAAGGACCGGTGATCGCGGTCCAGGATCCGGCGCGTTTTGGTGTCGACCGCAATTTCGGACCGTGGCAGTTTACGGACTGTGTTTTCAATTATACCTGGCCGGGACAGGAGAATCAGCCGATCATGATCCAGGTCTACGCCGGAGGAGATGAAATAGAATTGCTGCAAAATGGTCAGTCTCTTGGACGGAAAGCTTGTGGAAAAGAGACCTCCTTCGAAGTGCAGTATGAGACGACATATGTTCCGGGAGAACTGGTCGCCGTGGCCTTTCAGAATGGAGAAGAGATCGGCCGCACGGAGCTTGCGACGACGGGTCCGGCAGCCGCTCTTGCGATAGCATGTGAAGAAGGAACGGAACTTTGCTTTATCAATATGGAGCTTCAGGATGCATGCGGCAGACGCGTCTTCTCTAATGCTGAGATATGCCTGGATATCGAGGGAGACGCTGCGCTCATGGGCTTCGGCAGCGAAAAGGCCCGCCATGACCATGGCTTTGAGAAGAGCAGTACGACGTTGACCGATGGCTGTGCGCTGGCGATCCTGAGAAAGACAGGAAGTGGACCTGTAAAAGTCAAGATCGAGTGTTGTGGCATCAAGCAGGAAGCAGTGATCCTATGAATGAAGTCAATCGAACGCTTTTCATTCCCTTATACGGGAAGGCCAAGGTCAGTCAGCAGGGGATCATTCTGCACGATCCGGATGCGGAGCGTATTTGGAAGAAAGAAGGCTTTCCCATCCGCGGCCAATCAGCGTCCCAATGGCTTGCCTATAACATGGCGATGCGTGCCCGCGTCTTTGACGATTGGACCGATGAAATGCTTGCAGCGCATCCCGAGGCCTTGGTCTTGCAGATCGGCTGCGGGCTCGACAGCCGATGCAGGCGGGTCAGACGAGAATATCGAACCTGGATCGACTGTGATTTCTCTGAAGTCCTATCAGCGAGAAAGAAGTATTTTGAAGAAACCGGAAACTATCATATGGTGGCGCTGGATGCTTCCAGGCAGGAAGAGTTAGAAACCTTGCCGGACAGTGAAACGGCGATCCTCATTCTTGAAGGGTTGAGCATGTACCTGTCAGAAGCGCAGCTGCAGCAATTCTTCCATACGTTGAAAAGCAAATACACACATCTGTATGTTTTGATGGACGTGTATACACAGTTCGGGGCGAAAGCTTCCAAGTACAAGAATCCGGTGAACGACGTCGGTGTCACCCGGTTGTATGGTTTCGACCGGATCGAGGATATCATCCGCGGCACAGATCTGCAGCTGATTCAGGAACATTCGTTTACACCTGAGCATCTTGTGGCAGAATTGAGACCGATGGAGAAGAGGATCTTCAAATTATTGTTCACCGGCCCGATGTATCGGAAGATCTATCGGCTGTATGAATTGTCTTCCTCATAAATAGCAAAACTCCCGCATCATGAAGATACGGGAGTTTTATGCATCACACGGGTACACTGTTTATGATATCATCTTTGGATCTCATCCTCTGAACGGCTCTGGCAGATAAGCCCATGCCAGAACGTCGTCATGATATTCCTCAAAGCCGAGCATCTCAGTGTACCTGTCTACAAAGACGAGTCGTCTTCCCATCCATTGTACGGTAACCAGGTAAAATCCGTCTGTTTCAGGACTGCCTGTATACCATTTGTTCTCCCCACTTGCCATACTTTATCCCCTCTGTTTCAAAATCTGTCACGTGCTTTATTAGCATATCTTTAATTTCAATACTATTAAAACGCGTACAAAATTTAGTAAAAAATATGGTTATTACTTCTGTTTATAGCACATAACGTGATAACAAGCAAGGCTTTTCGGGGATTTTATGCTTACAACAAATGAATTTTCGGAAGATGGGATGCTAAAAGGTCTTGACATAGGCTCACATGCCTGTCACTATACTAATTGATGAGATCCGGGGACCATCAAATTCGCAAAAGGTCGTGAAAGGAGCTGAAACGTCACGCGAATATCGAATAGTTGTGCGGCATGTCTGTATGACAAACAAAAGAACATAAGTCAGGATCCGGCTTATCTTGCGCAGATCAGGGACATTTTGGAGCATCGGAAGGAAACGGACACCAGCCCTTATATGGTGTATTTGTTCAACCAGGTACATGAGAAGTTTTTCGGCTGCGGCGCGGATTATACAGACATCAAGAAACAGTACAACGATCTGGTCCTGGGCATGGAAGACATATTGCAGGAAGAGATCGAACAGGCGGAGGATCCGCTTGCAAAAGCACTCGTCATGGCCAGACTCGGTAATTATATCGATTTCGGCGCGATGAACCATGTGGATCGGGATGAGTTTCTGTCCCTGTTTGCGGATACAGAGATGCGGGAGGACGATCGGCGGACGTATCAGTCATTTCTTAAGGCCTGTGCCACAGGCAAGAGCTTCCTGTTGCTATGTGACAACTGTGGGGAGATCGTGCTGGATAAGCTGATGGTGATGCAGGTCAAAAAGCGATTCCCGCATTTGAGGATCAAAGCCCTGGTACGTGGAAAAAACGTGCTAAACGATGCAACACCTGAAGACGCGGCCTATGCAGGCCTGTCAGACGTCGCAGAGATCCTGTCGAATGGAGAAGCCATCGCAGGCACCATCTATGATATGATGCCTGCAGATGCCCGGAAAGCCCTGGATGAATCAGATGTGATCCTGTCCAAGGGGCAGGGCAACTACGAGTCTTTGTCCGGACAGGGATATCATGTGTTTTATGAGTTTTTGTGTAAATGCGATCTTTTCACCAGTCGGTTCGGAGTACCACGGCTGACCGGGATGTTTGTTGAGGAAACTGTTGGAAAGTGAGGTTCATATGGATATGAATGATCTGCGCATGCGCGCATCAGAAGTTGCAAATCAATGGCACATCTTTTCTTGGCTTCATTTTCGCTGCCAAGCGGTGTCTGACGGCGGGATCGATACCAGTGAAGATAAAGAGTATCACAGGTTCAGCATCCGGCCCGAAGACGTACTGTTCAACGGAAATAGTGAGGCTGTCGGCATCAGATTCGGTGAGTTCACGTTTTATTTTGATGACCCTAAGACGCGCAAGTTTTCAGTTGTCGAAAAAGACGAGTATGTCGGTGGCTGGGGCGACGTTACGGAGACCCGGTATTACAGGTTGGAAAAAGGTCCGCGGGATTGAATACGGATACAAGGAAAGACCCTTCAGGCAGGAAGCCCGAAGGGTCTTACTCTTCCAGGATCTTTTTGATCAGCGACAGTTTCAGCCTGGTCGGCAGCAGCTGATACAGCAGCAATAGTGGATTCCGATTGATATTGTATGTCAGACGCGGCTTCGGTGCTTCCAAGGCCTGTAGGATGATTTTAGAGACCTTTTCCGGAGAGACATGCCGCGATTCGACCATGTGGACGATCTTTTTGAATCGTGCGGCGCCAAAGGAGTAGAGCCGTGTCGTATCACAGAACTTGTCCAGTTTCTCGGTGGAATCCGACAGCATCGCAGTCTTGACAGCGCCGGGACGTACTGTGATGACATGGAGTCCGAGCAGCTGCAGTTCCATGCGCAGGGCTGAAGCATACCGGTCTACAGCGGCCTTTGTGATCGCGTATACGCTTGTGAAGGGAAGGGGATGGAGCGGCGCCAGTTCGCTGGAAATGATGACGATGCGTGCCCCGGCGGAGAGCAGCGGCAGAAACATTTTATTGATGCGGAACATGCCGAACAGGTTGACGTCGAAATCATGCAGGAAATTGTCTTCCGGCATTTCTACAAGTGAATCCAGGTCGTAGACACCGGCCGCATGGATGATCCCGTTCAGGTAACGGGTCTCCGCACGGACGATATCAAAAGTTTCCTGAAGATCATCGCTTCGGGTGATATCCGCGCAAATGAAATGCCAGCCAAGGACCTGTGAAGGTTCGACCCGGTCGATGCCCCAGACGGAATGCCCCTCTCGGACCAGTCTGCGGATGATGGCGGAACCCATGCCGCCGCTGGCCCCGGTAACAAGATAATTTGCCAAAATATAGGATCCTCTTTCTAGTTTTGTTGATATGTGACACTATATCATGCTATGGAACGGAATGCAATCCTCAACATGATATCGCAAGCGACGATGACAGATGTGGAAGAGACTTGTTGAATCGTTATGCTCCTGGGTATATAATGACTGTAAAATGAAAAAAGTGCATCAACCTATGCAACGGATCGCATGCTTTTGCGTCATTATGAGCAGAGAACCAATTCGATGGGGAGGGAAATACAATGAAAAAGAGATTCAACTGGACGATCGTGTCATTGGTAGTGAATGTGGTCTTGATCGTGGTCCTGGTCGTGGCGGTCATCGGAAGCAGAGCGGACGGCTACAGCAAATCCGCGGACCGCAGGGAATATGGCTACGATGAATCTGCTGCCGCTTGGAATGGGGGCTATGCGGAGGAACCGGCCATGGCGGAGGAAGCAGAATATGAGGAAGATGCCGACATGAACGGCTATTCCAAGTCCACAGCGACGGCTGATCATGAGGATGACACAGTAAACGTCGATGAGGAAGCTATCAAAAATGGAGAAAAACTGGTCTACAGCGCCAATATCTCCCTGGAAACAAGAGAATATAAGGCACACAAGGCCCAGATCTTCGAAGTGATCAAGGCGAATGGCGTCGTAGTGGAGAGTATGTCTGAAAATATGTATGACACTACGACACATGGCTCCTTCACCCTGCGTGTTCCGTACGATAAGTATGAAACGGTGTACAACGCGCTTTGTTCTTCAGATGCCGGCTGGGCGGTGCGGTCCGCGTCTTCCCAGGTCACCAACATGACCAAACAGTATTCTAAATTGACAGCGCAGATCGAGGCCTATGAGCAGGAACGTGAGACCCTGATGGAGCTCCTGAAGAGCGCAGAGAACGTATCCGAAACACTGGAGATCCAGGACCGGCTGGCGTGGCTCAATTCTGATCTGCAGTATTACTACAATCAGCGGGAAGACATCGATTCTGACGTTCTGATGTCGACCATCTATCTGGAAGTGCAGGAGATCAAGGTCTATAGACCTTCTCAGAATGAGCCGTATACCTTTGGTGAACGCATGCGTATGGCGTTCCGGGATGGACTTGATGCCTTTGAAGAATTCTGTCAGGACGTGGCGCTGTTCTTCGTGGAGGAATGGCTGTTCCTGGGCTTGCTCGGTATTCTGATCGTGGTGATCGTGATCATCGTAAAGAAGAACCGAAAGCATAGCATGAAAAAAGCCGCTGTGGAAGCGGCAGAGGCCCAAGCCGAGGAAGAGAGCAAACAAGACTGATCGTCTTTTGTACATGAAAAAACAAGCGCCATGCAACAGCATGGCGTTTAATCGTTTACAGTGCATCCTATTCCTTATCTATCAGTTCGTACAGCTTTGAAACGAGAGGGCTTTTTAATTCGGAAGGTCTGTCTGCCAGTGGGGCTGCAAGTTGAGAGCGGAAGATATTGATCAGAACCGGAAAAATGTCTTCTGCCAGACCGGTAAAGATGTTGGTAGTAGAAGTATTGACAAGCTGCTGAACAGCTTCAGGCCGGGCCAATCCTGATTTTTTGAGTTTTGCAAGTTCCAGCTTCGCATCATCAGCAAGGCCGAGTGGCAATCCACCGGCAACCTGTTCCAGTTCTTCCCGTTGTAAGGACTTCATTTCTTCATTCGCCATGATCGTTTCTCCTTTGCAGTTTGATTTGCTCCGTTATGACCGTGCGCTCAGGAGCCTCGCACTATATATACAGGGCAGAGCGGAACCAGGAGACATAACTATAAAAAAATGTATACAAAAGATTCTGCCTGTCAATGGGAATCTCCAGCCTTGATTAAATCTCCTGAATATGGTACAACAGAAGCAGTTGCAACCTAGGTATGGAAAATGAAAGCAGTACACAACATGAAACAAGCATTCCTGAAAGCACCATTTTTGGTTGAGATCCGCGATGTGGAGGTGAAAGCCCCCAGTGCGGATGAAGTCGTTCTGGATATCAAAGCCTGCGGGGTCTGTGGCTCTGACGTGAACGCAGCCCAGTCCTCAACTGTGTATCACCCCTTTGGCCATGAACTGGCCGGTATCGTAGAAGCAGTCGGCGCCAATGTGACCAATGTTCGTGTGGGTGACCGTGTCGCCATGGAGTCCTCCTCGTTTTGTGGGGATTGCCCGGCCTGCCGCAATGGCCATGTGGAACTCTGCGATCATAAATATGTGCCGCCCTATGAAGGTTTTGCGGAAAAGATCGTCGTCAGCGCTAGAGCCCTGGTGCCCATCCGCTCGCTGAGCTTTGAAGAAGGTGCCATCATCGAGCCCTTCGGTGTCGCAATGGACTTGGTGGAGGTTGCAGATATCCAGCTAGGGGATGAGGTGGTCGTATACGGTGCTGGGCCTATTGCCCTGTTAGCAATCCGGCTTGCCCGGCTGAAAGGTGCGGGACGCATCACGGTCCTGGCCCATGCCCATTCCAAGAAACGCATCGAACTGGCCTATTTCTACGGTGCGGATGAAGTGCTGTTCACAGATCAGGTCTCCGTGCCGGAAGCTTTGAAGGGCAGGAACATACAGCGGGTCCTTGTGACCACGCCGCCGTCTACCGTGCCGGAAGCGGTCTCCATCGCATCTTTTGGCGGGGTGCTTTCCGTGATCGGCATCGCAAAGACACCGGAGGAGAGCAAATGCATGCTGGACATCAACTATATGCACTTCCATCGGCTGCAACTGCGCTTCTCCCACGCCACGCCAGCGCTGTTCTTCCCCCTGTGTATCGATCTGATCGAGCGGGGGTTGGTCGACGTCAAACCGTTGATCACCCATAGATTCGCACTGGAAGACATGCAGGAAGCCATGTCGGCGGTGCGGAATGATAAACAGTCAGTCGGCAAGGTATTGATGATCAGAGAATGACGCGGATCATTCATTGACAGTCAGGTCTTCCATCGCGTAGCGGCGGACCCAGACGGAAACGGTCTTTTCCTCCACGGAGAAGTCGCCGAACCCTTCCTCGTTGATCACGACCGGGTCAGGGCAACGACCTGTTGCGTCATAAAAGGATTCTCCTGCAAAGGCGGTACCGATCTTCATATGGATCGTGCCGCCTTCTTTGTTGCTCAAAACAACGGCGATACCGGAGTTGGGATGTGCTTCATCACCTTGGCGCACCCATCCGATCAAGTGTTCGTTCTCGAAATAGTCCTCCTGCGCACCATAGGCATAGGCATGCCGTATCTTGATGAATTTGCCCAGGTTGGGGACCAAAGGACGGTCGTGAGAAGGGTTCCCGTAATAATCTGCATAGAAAACACAAGGCTGGCCTTCCTGACGCAGCAGGATCAAGGTGTAGGCCAGTGGTTTGAACCAATCCTGGACGAAGGACTGCAGGCTCTGACCCAACTGTGTATCATGATTGTCCACAAAGGTGACGGCATTTTCCGGACGCTCCGAAACCAGTGTATTTGTTAAGATCCCGCGCAGATCATACTCCTCACCGGCCTCTGCCGCGTGGAAGAAGTTGAAATGCAAGGAAACGTCGAACAAGGACATCTCATTGTCCACAGAATCCAGATAGTACAAGAGGCGCCCAAGGTCACCGCTCCAATACTCACCGACGGCGGGATAGGATCCGCTCATTTCCCTGCGTACTTCAGAGAGGAGTTTGCGATAGAACGGGAAGCTGATGTGTTTGACCGCATCCAGACGCAGCCCATCCACGCCGGTTTCCCGCAGATACCATTCGAGCCACTTTTTCAGCTCTTCAGCCACGACCGGCGCGTCGGTATCCACGTTCATGCCCATCAAGTAATCGAAATTACCAAATTCCGGGTCGGTATCAGGATCCCAATTCTTGCCGGTGAATCGGTAGATCTTGCCTTTTTCCTGGGAAGATTCGTCCCAGTCGGTCCCGGTAAAGTGCGTGTGATCCCAGACGAAAGGACTATATTTGCCGTTTCTGCCAGGAAAAGTGAATCTGGACCACACTTCGACCGTCTGTTCCTCACCGATCTCCTGATTGCGGTCCTCTGGAGAGACGGGGACTGCGGTCACTTCTTCCAATGCGTCACCGCCCATGCGGTGATTGAGTACGATGTCCGCATACACACAGATATCTTCTTGATGAAATGCCTGAATGGCTTCGATATATTCTTCTTTTGTCCCGTATTTGGTCCGGATGGATCCTTTCTGATCGAATTCGCCCAGGTCGTACAGATCATAGACGCCATATCCGACGTCGTCGGAGGAGGTGCCTTTATACGCAGGGGGCAGCCACACGTCGGTGATGCCGAGCGCTTTCAGATTAGGTGCCTTGGCTGCGCATCGCTTCCACCAAAGACCGTCATTCGGTAGATACCATTCAAAATATTGCATCATGGTCTTATTGCCTGCCATGGATATTCCTCTTTTTCTTTGAGATTTCAGGGCTCGTTTTCGAGCCCGGTGGTGCATTTTACCCTCAAAATGCGATTTTGTCAACTTTTCGGCCGTTTCAGGGTCGTAATCCAAATGAAAAAGAGCATCCCGAATGCAGGGATGCTCTTGCCGGTTTTCATATTTATTCCGCCTTCTTTTTCCCTGCCGCGAGGAGGAAAAGGATGGCAGCAGCCGCGACGGCGACAGCACTGATGATACCGATGACGGTCCAGTTGACCGCAGTCAATCCAGTGATATCGAAATCACCGCTCTCTGCATTCTGCAGTTTGGAGAAGACAAGAACAGTATCAGCAGTAAGACCCGCGGCGAGGACCAGGCCGGCTAGCCATTGGAAGATGGACAGCACAGAACCCTTGCTGCCCCGGTATGGACGGACACGGTCTCTGCGGAAATCCAGGATCGAACCGAGATAGTAGCCCACGATCATGGTGACGATGGTCTCCGGGATCATATAGGTGGCGTTATAACCGAAGGAATAAATCAGTGCCGCGTTGGTCGGGATGGACAGGCCGGCCCAGACCGTAGCGCCGGAGATCACGTGGCAGATATAGCGAAGCACGCAGACCAAAAGCGCACCCCACAGGATCCCCAATGGCTGGCTGTTGTTCTTTCTGAAGAGACCGCCGAAACCGAGCATGGCGAAAGCGAGGATATAGTCCAGCATAATGACGGCGACGACCGACTGCCAGGTGGATACCCAGGAGAGGGTGTTCAGCCCGAGCAGCTGCTGGATGATGCCATAGACGAATCCGGTCAAAAGACCCCAGCGGATCCCATGACGGTAGGAAATGATGATGATCGGAAGCATGGAAGCGATGGTCACGGAACCGCCATAGGGAAGATCGATCAGCTTGAGAAAGCTGAGGACCGTAGCGATCGCCAGCATAACGGCTGATTCGACCAGCATCTTGACCCGGGAGACATTGTTGTTTTCCATAGTGAAAGACCTCCTATGATCGCGGGACTGTATGTTCAAGTCCTGCAAAAAATAGAAAAACCGCATGTTTGATCGACATGCGGTACCTTACAAGTTAAGAAGACTTCCTACGCCAGTATTATCCGTATCAGGTATAAGGGTTTGGATCCGAAGACCCATCTCAGCCACGCAGCACCCCTGTCGATTCTTATGATATTCAGTTTTCCAAGTCAGTATTATATCGCATCGCAGACGTTTGTCAAGTATAAAGTTGCTCCTTGTATTTTATGCGCGGTTGTGGTATCCTATACTGCGTGCTCAAGCCGGTCAGACGGTCGCGCAAGGCAAAAACCGCATTTGCGGGGACCCGAAAGGGCGCCTGTGAGGAAAGTCCGAGCTCCATAGGGCAGGATGCTGGATAACGTCCAGTGGAGGAGACTCCCAGACCAGTGCAACAGAAATAAACCGCCACGTTCGCGTGGTAAGGGTGGAAAGGCGGGGTAAGAGCCCACCGCCTTCCTGGTGACAGGAAGGGCTCTGTAAACTCCATCCGGAGCAAGACCGAACAGGAAGTGATACGGCTGCCCGTCGTGCTTCCGGGTAGGTCGCGTGAGACCTGCGGCAACGCAGGCCCAAGATAGATGACCGTCCACGACAGAACTCGGCTTACAGACCGGGATGAGCAATAAGCGTTCCAAAGTCGTACGAAATGCGCTTGCGTGATTTCGTACGACCTTAGGAACGCTAAACACCCTTCGAAGTCTGATGGATTCAGACTTCGAAGGGTGTTTTCTTGTCTAGTCAACTCGGGTGATGGTAAAACGCAAATTACATGGTAATTTCAAGGTCTGTCTTTAAATACTGTAAAGGAAAAAAGGCTACAGTATTCTAAAACGAATCTTTCTTCTGCCATGTAAAAAATCGACGAAATTACAACGGTTTACAGGGCGAAGAAAAATGTGGTTAAAAAAACAGGTAACAAAATGGCTTTAGCGGCCAAAACAGCAGCGAAATTACCTGGTAGTGAAATCATGATTAGAAATATCAGGTAAGGTTTTTGAGATTACCTGGTAACTGACCAGTTGTGATAAATATCAGGTAAAAGACGAGGCGGACGTTCAGCATACCAAGTCGAGATTACCTGAAAAGGATAATCAAATACAGAATGTTATTGTAATGATAGAGCATGAAATTATAGATGGCGTGTTCTATCTTTGGAGCCCTTATTTGTCAGGGTCTATGCTTTCTGCGGTGCTTTCACCATTTGCTTCTTTTTCCGCCTGTCTTGCCTGTGCAGATGGGATCGCCTTTGGCGCGGTCTCCAATGAGAGGATGGGGGCATCCCGGATCATACTGTCAAGTGCTTCGGCTAAGGCCTCTGCATAAGTATCTTTATTGCCCATGATGTCCTTGAGATCATCATCATTGGTCATGAACCCGAGAGTCACAAGGTCGCATTCCACACCCTGGAGGGAGTTGCGGAACTGATTCTCTCCAACGTAATACTCGTAATTGCCATCATACATGGCGCCGGTGGCCACGCCACCAAGCTCGCGGATCATGTAGAAAGCATCCCGGTTATTGAAGGTGCCATCGACCATGAATCCATCGTAAGCACCATAGTAGATGCCATCCTTTACATTGCCGACCTCTTCATCCCAGAATACGGCTTTGGTATGGTTGCGGATGGAGGAGACAAGTTTCTTCGGCAAGTTGAAGGACCAATCGTCGCGGATCGTACCTGTGACGCTGAAACCACGTTCCGAATCGTAGGAAGACTCATCGATGTGGATGCTCAGGCCCATTTTGGCACGGGAGCGGCAGGCTTTATTGACGCGGCCGTTTTCGGCATACATGGTATAAGCCATTTCTTCGGACGGATCCTCCGTACCATCACGGGTCATCAGGACCTTGTATCCATGGGCTTCGAGCAGCTCCTTGGTCTTCAGTCCGATCTCCAGTACCAGATCGGCTTCTTTGACCTTCTCGTCACGGCTCAGACATCCTTCATCTGTACCGCCATGACCGGGATCGATCACGAAGTCATAGATATCTTCCGGGAGTTCCGTTTCTTCGACTTCGATGCCGAAGAAAGTGAAGCCGTGCACCGTATCCGTCATCGTTTTCATCTGGATCTTGCGATTGGATCCATTGCGGGTCACGGTGTAGTAATCGAAGGGCTGGTTGTGGGACTCATCTTTGATAAAGCGATACTGTACGTCCCCGTTAGCCGCGGTCAGTTTCATGAGCAGCGCGTATTTGCCCGCCGGGATCTGATCCAGATCCGGTCCGGTGGTGATGCCGTCAGCTGCGCAGAAATGGGTAACACCGCCATCTTCCTCATCAGTCTCCAGCCACATGGTCCAGGCGCCGACATCCAGCGCTTCATTGATCGGCCGTACCACGGCTTCCGCTTGTACGACCTGGGGCAGTGTGTTGTACGATCCGGAGAAGTATAAGTGGGTACCATAAGTGAAATATTGATCGATCACCATGGTATCCTGATTGATATCCAGCAGCCCTTCAAAGGTATCCGGCGGTTCCGGAGGTGGACCTTCGGCGAACTTCAATGCGGCTTTCAACCGCTCATGCAGGGAAGGCCCTTCCGAAGACGTCCTGTCGGCGCGGCCGTGCATGATCGCCTTGAGCAACAAGATCACAATGACAATGAACGCCACGATCAGAAGCAGACTGAATAGATTCTGTATGCGTTTCCTGTTGCGGCGCAGTTCCTTGTCGGATACTTCATAGGGACGACGGCTGGGTCGCTTTTTATGCGAACGTGATGCCATACGACCTCCTTAAATCGAGATGCGGTTGCCGGTCGCGGCGGAACGATAGATCGCGTCCAGAATTTTGATGATCTTCGCGGCCTCGGGTCCATCGATGGGGAAAGGCCGGTTTTCATCCAAACATGCATAATAATCACAGATCAGCGTGGCATGTCCGTTGCCCCAGTAGCCTTTGGCGCCGGAGACCAGCGACTGATCATCCATGTGTTCTTCGGATCCATCAACATATTGGATGGACAGATCCTTTTTCAGACGGAGCGTCGCGTTCTCAAAGACCAGATCCAGTTCCACAGGATCGTCCGCGCCGAAGGCGTTAGTGAGATAGAATACACCGGAAGCACCGTCGGCATAATGGAAATAACCATGGGCCGTATCCTCGACTTCGATCGCACCTTGCAGGCGGAAACAGGAGGTCTGAGCCTGCACGTCGATGGGCATGCCGGCCAGCCACTGTGTGAGGTCCATGGTATGGATGGCCTGATTGATCAGGACGCCGCCGCCTTCCTGCGCCCAGGTGCCGCGCCAGGCACCTTGCGCATAGTAAGATGCATCGCGGTTCCAGGAGACGATCGTCTTGGAAGAAAGGAATCTGCCCAGAACGCCCTGATCGATCAGATCACGGATACGGCGCACGGTGGGATTATATCGGTTTTGAAAACAGATGCCCAACTGCTTGCCGGATCTTTCCGCAGCCTGGATCATGGCGGCAGTCTCCACGCTGTTCATG